>Ga0181517_10000791_pt1 | contig 39642 bp, 35 predicted proteins | sample PEATcosm2014_Bin_31_FD_119748 | JGI IMG/M metagenome (GOLD analysis project Ga0181517, IMG submission 119748) | Peatland microbial communities from MTU Mesocosm Facility, Houghton, MI, USA - PEATcosm2014_Bin01_30_metaG | ecosystem: Environmental > Terrestrial > Soil > Wetlands > Peat | place... | reverse complement strand
TAGGCGAAGCTGAAGCCGCTGCGCGCCAGCGGGAGCGTGCGAATTCGCTTCCCGGTTGCGTCAAACACAGCGTTCGCAATCGCCGGCAGAATCGGCGGCAGCGCGGGTTCGCCCAGGCCGGTCGGTGGAAACTCCGTCATACGCCAGAAGAGTTCGATGGCCGGCGCCTGATCGAAGCGCAGCAGCGGATGTTGATGATAGTTCGTCTGCTCCGCCTGCCCATTAGCCAAGGTGATCTCCTGCCCCATCTGGCTCATGCCTTCGATGATCGATCCCTGAACCTGCGCTTCGGCACCCGAGGGATTCATGATCTGGTTGCCTACATCACCTGCAGCCCACACGCGGTGAACCGTAATCTGATTGGAGGCATCCACGCTCACCTCCACGACTTCGGCGAAGTAGCCCGCGTGGCAGTAGTGGCAAGCCAGACCCATGCCCTTCCCTGGGGTCTTCTTGCGCTTCGTCCAACCGGACTTTTCGGCCACAAGTTCAAGCACCCCTTTGAGCCGATCGGCGTTCAGCGAGCCCCCACCGCTGCCCCTGCCTCCCCCAGCCGACTGGAGGGGAACCGGCGTTGCGTTCAGCAATTCCAGGTAGAAATCGAGCGGATCGCGGCCGGCAGCAGTCGCCATCTCGTCGACGAATCCCTTAATCGCGAAGGCGTACCCATTGTGGCCAGGGGCGCGCAGTGCACCGGTCCGCAGCAGCAGCGGCTGAGCCGTACAGTACAGTGCAAAGTTGGGCACCCGGCCCGATGGAAATTCGACGGCCTCAATCGTCCCGCCGGAGGTGTAGCGCTGCCCTTCACCATAGGTGATGAAGTGCTGTCGCCAGGCCACGAGCTTGCCCTGTGCATCCAGTCCGCCCTTGAACGAATGGAATCCGCCGGGCCTGTAGTTGTCGTTGGCGACATCGTCCTCTCGCGACCACAGCAGCTTCACCGGCACGGTCAACTGTTTAGCCAGCCATGCCGCTTCCAGCATGTAGTCGTTGGTCAGGCGCCGGCCAAAGCCTCCGCCCACCCGGCACATGTGGACCATTATGTCGCTGGGCTGCATATTCAGGGCATGTGCAACCTGCGTGCGGCCGCCGCCGGGATTCTGGCTGGTCGTCCATATCTCCATCTTGCCGTCTTTGTAGCTGGCGGTCGTATTCATCGACTCCAGCGTCATGTGGGCAAGAAACGGATACCCATACTCGGCCTCAACCACCCTGGCTGCGCCGGCCAATGCGCCATCCACATCGCCATAGCTGCGCAGCGTGTTTGCCGGCGGGCCCTTCATCAACTCCGCCGCGCGCTGGGCAAACTTCTGGCTGCTCTGGTCCGCGCCCGGACCATAGTCCCAATCGACCTTGAGGCTCTGCCGAGCTGATTCAGCCTGCCACCACGTGTCGGCCACGATGGCAACCCCAGGCTGGATGCCGGCTGCGGCAATGACGACACCGGGCTCGAGATTGGCGTCGGCCTCGCCGGCGGCATTCTCCGGAGCCCTCGCGATCATGAAGGTATTGCGCACGCCGGGCAGCTTCTTGATCGCATCCAGGTTCGCGCTCTTCACCTTGCCACCATATACGGGGCATTTTGCGAAGACCGCATGCACCATGCCCGGCACCTTGACGTCGATACCGAACAACGGCTTGCCCGTGACAATCGAGTGGTTGTCCACATTGGCATGCGGCTTGCCGAGGATTCGGAAGTCCTTCGGGTCTTTCAGCTTCATCGAGTCAACGCTCGGCGGAGTCAGCGCGGCAGCATCGCTCGCAAGTTCGCCATATCCGAGCGAGCGTTTTGAAGCTGTATGCAGCACGCGTCCCGGCTCGGTCGTGCACTCTGCCTCAGCGACGCTCCAGCGCTTTGCCGCCACCGAAACGAGCATCTGCCGGCACGCCGCGCCAACACGGCGCATCGGCAGATAGTTGTTTTGCGTGGAAGTGCTGCCGCCATCGGACTGCCCACCGAAGCGTGCCTCGTCCAGAATTGCCTGTTCGACGTGCACTTTATCCCAGTCGACGTCCAGCTCTTCGGCGATCATCATCGGCAGCATGGTCTTCACGCCCTGCCCGATCTCCGGGCACCTCGCCATGATGGTGACCGTCCCGTCACCGGCAATCTTGATAAACCCGTTGGGCACGAGGTCAGCGCGCGCCGGTCCCTGACCCTGGGCTGTATTGAACGAAACATCGAAGAAGCCGAGCGCAAGTCCTCCGCCGGTTAGCGCGCTCATCTGCAGAAAGGTTCGCCGATTCATGGGTGGATCTCCATTAAGCCTTCTGGGCTTCAACGCCCGGTTCGTCTGCAACTGCCGCCGTCTTGTGACTCGCGGCTGCGGCCTGGTGGATCGCCTTGCGGATACGCAGGTAGGTTCCGCAGCGGCATAGGTTACCACGCATCGCGTTATCGATCTCCGCGTCGGTCGGGTGCGGAGTCTTCGCCAGCAGCGCCGACGCGGCCAAGATCTGGCCCGCCTGGCAGTAGCCGCACTGCGCGACATCCACCTCCTCCCACGCCACCTGCACCGGATGCATCCCGTCGGGTGAGAGACCCTCAATCGTGGTAACCGAGTGGCCCACGACGTCTCCCACGGACGTCAGACACGATCGCGTCGCAGTGCCGTCCAGCAACACGGTGCATGCGCCACACATCCCGATTCCGCAGCCGTACTTGGAACCCTTCAGGTCAAGAACGTCCCGCAACACCCATAGCAACGGGGTTTCCGGCGGCACGTCCACGGTCGAGACTACATTGTTCACCTTAAGCTTTAGAGGCATATCACTTCCCTGGTTAGGAGGAACTGTTCGATTGCTTTGCAAGTTTTTTGGACACGAAGCTAACTGGGGTAAGAAACTGTTTACTTATAGCAACCATGAAAATATAGCGCTGCTGCGAGTTGCGCCTGGGGCGACCGTCCCAGAAGGATGCTCCTTCTTCGCAGCGAAGAGGGAGCCGAAGAGGATGACAGGCGAGAATGAATGTCCTGCACCTGCCTTATCGGTGATACGTTGTTTGCGGGCCTCCAAAGTCTTTCTGCCTCGCCAGCTTAATGTCCGGGGTGGGGCGCGCCTTCCAACTGCAGGCTGACGTTGTCCAGATGGATTCTCTCCAGAGAGACGACTCCGGCATTCGTATTGAGGTCCACTCCGGGGTTGTTCTTCTGCTCGACAGTCTTTGCCGCAAAGGTGATAACGGTCTTTCCGGCCTGCGCCAGGGTCACTTGAACGTCCGATTCGGAACCTGTCCATGCCAGTTTGTAAGTGCCCGCGGGAAGCTGTGTCGATCCAACCTGCACAGTCTCCGGGATGATCACGGTTTGGGGCTTCTTGCTGCTGCCGAACGCGGGGGCAGCAGACAGAACCAGCAACAATGCAAAACCAAAGAAACGCTTCATTTGTATCTCCTCAAATGCTTCGCGCATTTTCTCGGTAGCATGAGGCATTGAGAGAATTACACTACTGTGGTTTTGTTTTGAACCTTAAGAATTATTAAGAGGCGGGTTGGTTCGGCGTGGGCGCCGACCCACGCGCTGTACAAGACAGGTGAACAAAGAAGATCTATCTCGGAAGCAGATCCTTAGTGTTGGGCACTTCCCATAGAAATCGAACTGTAAGAACTCAAGTTTTCATGCCAGTGACCGTGAGCCTTCGATGCGAAGCATGTACGGCATTCCGGCAATCGGCGCGGCGGCGGTCAGCGTGACCACCAGCGCGTCGGAAGTCTGTTTGAACGTGACCGGCTGCGGCGATGGGCCAAGCAGCGTGACGCGTTCAACCTTGGCGGAGTTGGTTGAGAGTGATTTGATGTTGGCCACCCCAGCCGCCGGATAGCGGTAGCCGAACGCGTACAGCTTGCCGCCCACAGTAGTGAAGCGGAAGCTCGCCTCCGTGATCTGCGCGCGGGGCGCGGGGCCATCCTTGATGGCGTTGGACTGGTCGGCGGTCGAGCCTCCCTTAAGACGCCCGACTTTCTCACTCAATTACTTGTCGGATAGAGTTTTGGCGAGGCACAACTATCTGAAACGGCTGATGACCGCCTACGTTCGCTATTACCACGAGGATCGGACGCACCTCGCACTGGAGAAGAGAACACCTGCGGGTCGGGTGGCAGCGGCGGATACAGATGTGACCTGCGAAGTCTTAGCCATGCCGAGAGTCGGTGGCCTCCACCATCACTACAGCGTGGCCGCCTGAGCATCGACCTCGGTCGGTAGTCAGCAAATTGAAGATAACCGATGGGCGAACTGTGTCCGCTGGCCTGGCACGGCCTGTCCAACATCGTTCTTGTGCTCTGCGCGATCACTTGACTGTCTGTTTCTTTAGGCCAACATCTCTCTCCGAACAACATGAGAGGTAGAGAACCGGGTCCATTTTGTCCCCGGATAGAATTTTGGCGAGGCACACCACAAACCTTTACCGTCCGCCTTGATCATCTTGCCGTCATAGGGAACGCCGGCGAACGGGCAAGGTGGGTAGAGTCTGCGGCGCGGGCTGAGCCCAGGCCGTAGGAAGAACCCAGTGCGGAGCGAGCCCTGTCATTGCGCTGCCTGCCAATGCACTGTCTGCCAATACACTCATCGCCTGCCGTCGGGTCACTTCATAGAGCCTTTCGAAGAAAACTATTGCGGTTCCTTGATGAACATCTGGCATCACCACTTGTCCGTCCGGAACGGTGGCGCCGGAAGGCCGTCTCCGTTGTAAAGGTTGCAGCCTTCAGGATAGTTGTCCCAAGCGTAGCGGACCGCGGCTGGCTCGGCGACATCGGGGCTGGAGACGACCAGAGTATTGTGATCGATGCGGGCGGTAGCCGGAACGAACTTGCCGTCCTTGCCGGCGATGGTGAAAGTCTTCAGTTCGCCGCCCTTCGCCACGAGGCCGGCATCGACGTGGGTTAAATTGATACGGATGGCGTCGCCCTCAACCTTCATCGAGTCATACATCGGGCCGGAGAACTCGATATTGCGGCCGTAGGTATTGGCGAGCGCGATGCGCGTCAGCCGATCAGCCACATCCTGCTTGTCCTTGGGATGAATGTTGACAGGGTCGCCGATGTCGATTGTGACAGCCATGCCGGTGTTGGGCAGGGAAAGCACCGTTGCCTGCGCCTCGCGGACGTCGGGGTTGTTGTACCAGGTGTCCGGCCGATTGGGCCACGGCTTGAGCGGCGCGAGTTGGCAGATATAGAACGGGAAGTTGCCCTCGCCCCAGCGCTGCCGCCAGTCCTTGATCAGAGTGGATTGCAGCAGCGGATAAAGTTTGTAGCCGGTGGCGCCGCCGTTGATGGCTTCGGCCTGATACCAGAGGACGCCCTTGATGACCGGCGCGATCATGCCGTTGTACATCACCGTGGGGTTGTGCTGGTCCCCGATAGGGTCGCCATTGCTGGGTCGCCGGGGTTGCCTCTGCCCGGCAGCCTGAGCTTTTGTGGCGGCCTCCTGCCACGCTTTCATGGCCGCGGTCATGTCGGGTGGGTTCGTTTGGTACGCGGCTACCTTGGCGTCGAAGGTGTCGATCAGCGGCTTCAGTTTCGGATCGGCCGCCAGTGCCTCGCGGCTGGTCCAGGCCTCGGCGGTGCTGGCGCCGAAAGCTTCCGTGATGATGCCGAAGGGCACTTTCAACTCTTTCTGCATGTCTCGCGCGAAGAGATAGCCGATGGCTGACATTTCCTTGACGTTTTCCGGCGAAACGATAAGCCATGCACCGGAGATCTCGGTCTGCGGGTCGTAGCTGTTCTTCCATGCGCCGGTGAACATGCGGATGCTAGGGTAGTTTGCGGCCGCAATCTCATCGGCTTCGTTCTTCACACCGGCGAAGTAGTGTCTTGGGGTAGTAGCGACCGTGAAGTCCATGTTCGACTGGCCCGACCCGAGCCACACCTCGCCCACCAGAACGTCCTTCACTACGATTGGGGCCCCACCTGGCTTGTTGCCCGCGATCATCATCTCGAACGGGCCGCCGGGTTTGAGTTTGGTCAGGCGCACCATCCATTTACCGGACGCATCTGCGGTAGCGGACTTCGTCTGGCCGATGAACTTGATGGTGATCTTCTCTGCGGGCTCCGCTGTGCCCCAGATCGGCACCGGCATGTCGCTCTGCAACACCATGTGATCGCTGAACAGCGCAGAGGGCTTGACCTGCGCGGATGCCTCCGCCGCGCAGCACATCGTGATGCAGAGAGATGCGAGGAGCGAGTACGTCTTGAGCGATTTCATAAGTTCGCGACCGGTGCCTTTCCCTTGTCGGTTATGCCGTCGGCAATCCGTTGATCTTGAGGGTCGCGGCGTGCTGACCAGGCGCCTTCTCCGGCAGATTCACCGACAGGGCTTGCTCATCCTGCGTCCAGGTCAGTTTGCCGCCGTAGCCAAGTAGCGAGATGTTCGTGATCTTGGCACCGGCTACTTGGGGAGAACTGGTAGCGAGGCTCTTGATCTTTGCGACCCGCGATTCGGGCCACGCTCCGACGAACGCGTACACCGCAGCGCCCTTCTGCGTGAAGCGGATGTCCTCGGTCGTGTACGGCGGCCCGGGAGGTCCATAGGCGCGGGGCGGAGGCGCAGTGGTCGACGGACCCTCCCCGTAGATCTTCCACGGGCGCGTGGCGAAGATGCCCTCGGAGTTTACGTCCATCCACGCGGTGAAGCCGGCGATGAAGGCCTCTTCTTTCTCATCGATCGAGCCATTGCCACGCAGCGGGATGTTCAGCATCAGATTGCCGTTCTTGCTGACAATATCGGTGAGCATGGAGACGATGCGAGGTACGGTCTGGTAACGATTCTCCTCATAAACTGCGCGGCTGTAGTGCCAGTCGCCGATGCAGGTGTCGGTCTGCCATGGCTGGGGCCGGATGGCGTTGGCCGTGCTGCGCTCGATGTCTTCAACGAACGAGCCGATGTGCTCCGGCAGAATGTGCTTGCCGTTCACAACAACCTCGGCGTTGCCGCCGTTCTTTGCGGCGCTGAGGTTGTAATAATGCGCGACGAGATCAAGCCCCGCCTGCCCCAACGGCAACTCATTCGTGTCGAAGTAAAGGACGTCCGGCTGGTACTTGTCCACCATGTCCTTGCAGCGGATGTACCAGTTCTCGCAGAAGGCCTCGGACGGCATGGGATTACTCTTGGCGAGGCTCGTGTACTCGTTCACCCAGGCCTTGATGGCAGCGATGCCGTGGATGCCGTTGGGCATCCGCACGCTGTTGCCCGTATACAGGTCCTGCGGGTCGAGGCCTTCCCACCACTTGCCCTTGCCGTCGGCCTTGGTCAGCGTGTAGGCGTCGTAGCGCACGCCCTCCAGCGGGCCTTCACCGTCGTAACCGTACGCGGGCTGCAGCCAGCGCGCGGCCCACGAGTTGTGGTTGGAGATGCCGAAGCGCAGGCCGTTCGCGCGCGCGATCTTTGCCCAGGTGCCGACGAGGTCCTTCTTCGGGCCCACCTTGACCGAGTTCCAGTCGTGGTGGGCGGAATCGTACATGTCGAAGTTGTCGTGATGCGCGCCCATGGCGAAGAAGTACTTTGCACCAGCCCGCTTATAGAGACCGATCAGGCGCTCAGGGTCCCACTTCTCCGCCTTCCAGATTTTGTCGATCTCCATGAAGCCTGACTTGGAGGGGTGGCCGTAGGTCTTGACGTGGTAGTCGTAGTCCTTTTCGCCCTGGATGTACATCCGGCGCGCATACCAGTCGCCCTGCTCGGGGACGCATTGCGCGGTCCAGTGCGCCCACATGCCGAACTTGGCGTCCCGAAACCACGCCAGGCGTCTTGTAATTCGCAGTGAGCGATTCCCAGGTCGGCTTGAACGGGCCAGGCGCGATCTGTCGCGATGGCGGGGTGCTCTGCGCAAACGCCTGCGGCAGGCGTGCCAATGCCGCGGCTGCGGCGGTCAACTTGGCAAACTGGCGGCGGGTGAAGGTCGTGCTGAGGATTCGGCGATCGGTCGGGGCGTGCGGTTAATGGTGCGGGCGAGCTCGCGTTAGTGCGAGGTGGGACGGAGCGGAGCGGAATGGTGATTTGCACGCGCAGGCCGGGGGACGCGTTCTCCGCGGTTATGGCGCCACGATGCACTTGCACGGCTTGTTTCGCGACGGACAGGCCAGCCCCGATCCTCCGCCTATGGCATCGCGCGCCTCTTCCACGCGGAAGAATAGATCGAAGATGCGGGTCAGCCCGTCCCTGGGAACGCCGGGCCCATAATCACGGACGGCGATGGTGACGGCGAGAGAGCTTTCCACGACGGAGATATCCATGGTCGAATGTTCGGGGGAATATCGAACTCCATTGCGGAGCACGTTCTCCACGGCGCGACGGAGCAGTTCACGGTTGCCCATCACCTCGCCGGCGAAGCAGCCGTTGACGGCGATGCGACAGCCGCGAATCATCGTTCCAAAGGCCTCGAGATCTCAGCCGCCTAAACCCCAAAGAATCGAAGCCGGATCTCACCGATCCGGCTGTTCCATAAGGTGTGCTTTAAAGAAGCACTCAAGATGATCGAGCGCACCAGATTGCACCACCCACATGCTTCTTCCTTCTTCCGGCTGTTCCGGGCAATCAGCTTCCGGCCCGGCGCAAATCGGTCAGCTTGCCGAGAGCTGTATCTGAGTGTGGTCGACCGCTCTGGCCAGCAGGTGCTACGATTTTGCGGTCGAACCGATTCTCTTCGCAACAGAAGGAACCCCATATGCGCGGCTTGCCCGGCTCACTTCTTGCACTCGCTCTCACAGTGACTCTCGCTCATGCACAGCCTGCGCCGCCGATAGAGCCGGAAGCACCAACTGCTCCAGGCGCAAAGGCGGCGGACGCAGCAGATCCAGCGGCGCCGGGTGCGTCTCGTGCGTCACGTCCGTCGCCGTTTACTTCGGCAACACCCCAACCGGTGTTTCCCGTACCTGCGTCACTCGGGGGGCCAGTGACGTTCAACTGTGGCTCCGCGAAGAAAGGCACGATGGCTTTGGCCGCAAGCAGTGTCTACTCGGAGAGCGCGGCCGGCTGGGATTTCAAGAGTGCGCCGAAGGTGGACGGGGGTGTCTGCTCGTCCGACAAGCCCTTCTTCTTCTCCATTGCGGTTCCGGAGGGCAACTACCGGGTCACCGTAACGTTCGGCGGCGGTGAGACTTCCGAGAATTTGGTCCGCGCCGAAGCGCGGCGCCTGATGCTGGAAAAGATTGCCGTCAAGGCCGCGGCCACGGTTTCAAGATCCTTTGACGTGAACGTGCGGGTTGCGGAGTTCAATAACCCGGACGGAACTCCAAACAGGGTCCGCCTGAAAGCCCGCGAGTATGGCAACCTGAACTGGGATAACAAGCTCACCCTGGAGTTCAACGGAACCAACCCCAGCTTCCACTCGATCGCGATCACGCCCCTGGTGGGGGCGAAGGCAGAGCCGGTTGCATATTTGGCTGGTGACTCCACGATGGTGGATCAGGACAATGATCCGGCAGCCTCCTGGGGACAACAGCTTCCGCGCTTCTTCCTGCCGGGCGTGGTGATCGCGAACGAGGCTGAATCCGGCGAGACCTCCGCATCCTTCCAGGGCGAGCTGCGCTTCGCCAAAGTGATGTCGGTGATCAAGCCAGGTGACTTCTTCTTCATGCAGTTCAACCACAACGACCAGAAGCCGGGAGCGGTTCCACTGGACAAGTATAAGGAGATCCTGGCCGACTTCGCCGCGCAGGTGCGGGCCAAGGGGGCGACCCCGGTGATCGTGACCGCGCAAAACCGCAGAACCTTCGACGAGAGCGGCCATGTCACCAACTCGCTCGCGGAGTATCCTCAGGCCGCGCGCGATGTGGCGTCCGCCAACCATATCGCGCTGATCGATCTGACCGCGATGAGCAAGGTGTTGTATGAGGCGATGGGCCCGGAGGGTTCCAAGCACCTGTTCCACGGAACGGACATCACTCACTTCGACAACTACGGCGCCTACGAACTTGCGCGCTGCATCGTGCATGGCATCCGCGAAGAGAAGCTACCCATTGCGAAGCTCCTCGACCCCGCCGTGCCGGACTTCGATCCCGCCAAGTTCGACCCGTTTGAGACGTTCGTATTAGCCGGCACGCCTGCACCAAAGAGAGCTCCTGGCGCCCCACCACCGAACACCCCCGAACCGTAGGCCTTCATAATCGGACTGAATTCCGCCTGGACGTTATAACGCTACTTGGCTATTTCCCATTGCTGTATGCCTAGGGTGTTCGCCATTCATCCACAACCCGCGACTTGACCTCACGACGAGTGCATCGCCTGATTGCGGGCTATTTCAGATGCCGTTTCAGGCAGAGGATTGACTTTGCGTTTTCGTTGCAGAAGCGCCAATTCGCCGTTCAGAAGAGCACTCCGGCTAAGTGCCTAAGGGTTCCCGAGATTCGAAGCGTCCCAAGTACCAGCATTACATCCCTTCTCATGTCAGTGACAGTCGGTATAGTCTGAACGCTCAGATAGTTTGGGCTGCCTGACACAAGGTACAAATGCGGTCGGCGCACGGGGCAGCTCGACGCTTATTGGGGCGGGGTGCGGACATTGGGTCTCCAATCGCAAATGATCGTCGATGCTATTCCAACTCTCGCTTGGTCCGCCGACTCTGAAGGGATCGTTGAATCCCTAAACCAGAGTTGGTTGGACTACACCGGGTTAACTGCCGCTCATGGCCTTGAGCGAATCTGGACTATTGCTACTCACCCTGACGACCTGGATAGTCTGATGGCTTGGTGGCAATCCACTCCTGTCAGCGTCGACTCGCTTGAATTCGAAGGACGCCTGCGTCGTTACGACGGAGACTACCGAAGCTTCCTCTTTCGCAGAAGCCCGCTGAAGGTCAAGTCAGGAAGCGTCGAACAATGGCTTGGCATTGGTTTGGATCTCGGTAGAGGTCCGTCAATGGGTCAGAGCCCCACAAAACCCGAGATCGCATTTCAACCGATCCTTACCAACCTACCCGGATTTCTCGCGGTAATGGGAGCGACTGGCGAGACCGAATTCGTAAGTCGGGAGCTTCTGAATTACTTTGGCAGCACCACCGAAGAACTCAGCCAGTGGGCTACCTCGGAGGCGGTCCATCCGGACGATCTCCCGCTGGTAATTGACCGATGGATGCTCTCGGTCAAAACCGGAGAACCTTACGAGGTCGAGCATAGGCTTCGCCGTGCCGATGGTGTGTACCGATGGTTTCACGTAAGCGGCCGTGCCGAGCGGAACTCTGAAGGACGGATCGTCCGTTGGCACCAGGCCCTTATCGATATTGAAGATCGCAGGCAAGCCGAAGAATCTGCGCGCGCGAACGAACGCGATTTTCGCGAGATCATCGACAGTGTTCCCGGGCTTATCCATACAATGACGCCATCCGGGCAGGTTGAATTTGTGAGCCAGCCGGTCCTGGATTTCTTTGGTAAGACGCGCGAAGAGATCGATGACTGGCTAGCGCTCGTGCATCCTGCGGATCGCGCGCGGACCCTCGCCCAAGTGGGTCAATCGATCGCGTCCGGCGAGCCGTATGGGATTGAAACCCGGGTTCAGCGCGCCGACGGCGTATACCGCTGGTTCAACTCCCGCGGCCAGCCGGTGCGCGATGCCGCAGGACGTATCGTCCGCTGGTGCAACCTGCTGGTCGATATCGATGCCCGAAAACAAGCCGAGGAGGCACTGCAACGAAGCGAGTCCTATCTGTCGGAGGCGCAGAAGTTGAGCCACACAGGAAGCTTCGGCCTCAACGCCGTCACGGGAGAGATCTTCTGGTCTAACGAAACATATCGCATTACCGAGTTCGACCCGAACACCAAGCCGACGCTGGAATTACTGTTGCTCAGGGTTCATCCGGAAGACAGACTGCGCGTGCAAAGCACCTTGGATCGCCTTATCCAGCTCGGCTCGAACTGGGACTTCGAACATCGCTTCCTGATGCCTGACGGCTCCGTAAAGCATGTCCACGTTATGGCGGACGCCACTAGAAACCAATTCAATCAGCTCGAGTATATCGGGGCCGTGATCGACCTGACCGAAGCCAAGCAAGCGGAAGAAGAATTGCGTAGAAGCGAAGAGAAATACCGCGAACTGATGCAGCTCTCCCCGGACGCCATCTACGTCGTGGACGAGAGGGGCAATCTCGTTTTGTGCAATTCCGCCGGTCTGGAACTGCTTCGATGCACCGCCGAAGAGGCGCAGGGGTTCAACATCGCCGAAACCTGCCTGCCTGAGGAACGCGGTAAGGTGAGCGAACGTCTCCAGAAACTCGAGTCCGGATCCAGTTACAAGATAGAGCGCACTGTCTTGCGCAGAGACGGCTCTACCTTCCAGGCTGAAATATCTGCGTTCCCCGTCCGTCATGGCCTCTCCCAAACTCTGGTCAGAGATGTAAGTGAACGGATCCGAGCCCAGCAGACCTTGCAACGCAGCGAGTTCTATCTGTCACAAGGCGAAAAGCTATCGCATACCGGAAGCTGGGCATACGACATTGTGAATCGGAAGATAGTTTATTGGTCGGCAGAATATTTCAGATTGGAGCATCGCGATCCGTCGCAACCCATCCCGTCGCTTGAGGAGGTGGGCAAAGGGTTTACTTCGGAAGAGTGGGCGAGGCTGATGGAGTTTTGGGAACAATCCATCCGGGAGAAGAACGACTTCACCCTGGAGACGTTTCGCACATTCTCCGACGGATCCATTCAGAATCTCCAAGTCGCAGGTCATCCGATCGTCAATGCTGCCGGCGAGGTAGTTGAAATCCTTGGAATTTCGAGAGATATCACCGAACAGATTAAGGCCAAGGCCGCTCTGAAGAACGCATTCGACGAGATTCAGCGATCGGAAGACCAACTTCGCCTGATCATTGACACCATTCCGGCGCAGGTATGGAGTACAGGGCCTGACGGAGGCCTGGAGTTCGTCAATCAGCGGTGGCGAGAGTTTACGGGCCTGTCGATGGACGATGTTCTGGGGGGCCGGTGGAGGTCCGCCATCCACCCAGACGATCTCGAAGCGGTGTCGGGAGTATGGAGCGCCTCTGTCGCTTCTGATGTACCGACCGGCGAGTGCGAAGCGCGGCTGCGCCGCTTTGACGGAGAGTATCGCTGGTTCCTTTTCCGTACCGTGCCGCTACGCGACGAATCTGGAAATATCGTCAAGTGGTACGGAACGAATACGGATATTGAGGACCGCAAGAATGCGGAGGCGTCGCTTCAGGCAAGCGAACGCGAACTCAATTTGATTATTGAGACCATGCCTGGATTAGTTTGGTGCGCGTCTCCAGACGGTGCGCTCACATTCATCAATCAGCGCATTTCAGACTACATCGGGGTTCCGTTTGACAATTTGGCTGAGGCCGGTTGGGCGCACTTCATCCACCCACACGATGCAGAATCTGTCCTCCGATCGTGGGCGCATTCGGTTGAAACAGGAGACCCCTTCGAGATTCAATGCCGGTTGCGGCGGGTCGATGGCGTTTACCGCTGGGTTCATTCTCTCAGTCAGCTTGGGCAGGACAGCCAAGGCAAGAAGACACACTGGTACGGATTGTTCATTGATGTCGATGATCGCAAGAACATGGAGGAGTCACTAAGAAGCGCTCAGGATCGGCTTTCGCGGGCCGCGCAGACTGCTACAATTGCTGAACTTTCAGCTTCGATCGCCCATGAAATCAACCAACCCTTAGCGGCCATTGTCTTGAATGGTCATGCCTGCCTGCGCTGGCTCAGGGCGCAGCCTCCTGACCTCACCAACGCCTACGAAGCAGCGGACCGGATTGTCTGCAATGGCAAAGAGGCTGGAGAGGTGGTACGACGTGTCCGCGCTCTCTTCAAGAAGTCTGAGACCGAGAGAGTTACGCTCAGTGTGAACGAGATCATCGGCGAGGTGCTGCGCATACTGAGCGGTGAGATAAATAGAGGGCATGTTGCCGTCGAGACACACTGCGCGGTTGATTTGCCGCGCATTGAGGGTGATCGCGTACAGCTTCAGCAATTGATCCTCAATCTGCTTATCAATGGGATCGAAGCGATGAATCCTGTCGTCGACCGCCCTAAGCGCTTACTAGTCTGTTCAAAGCATCAAAGCCCGGGGACCGTTCTCGTCGAGATCAGTGATTCCGGTGTGGGCTTGAAAGACCCGGAAAAGATATTCGAGTCCTTCTACACTACCAAGCCCGATGGAATGGGGATGGGACTGGCGATTTGCCGCTCGATCGTCGAGTCGCATCATGGCCGCCTGTGGGCCGAATCGCGTGACGATAGCGGTGCAACGTTTTGCTTCACCCTCCCGGCTCACGCAGGCGCCGAACCCTGATCTGCGGTCGCAGGCATGTCGCGCGGAGTAGGACTGTCGGCAGTTGGACGAAGTCATCCGTGAGGCGAGCTGGGGCAGGCACCCTTCACCTTATTTCAGAAAACCTATACCAAGACATAATTGCAACCCCAATCGTGGGGTCCTATTGTCACGTGTAAGGACGGAGATTGGCTCCTTGAGATCCGCGCGGAATGCGCAGAAGCCACTCTCAATCGCTCTAGGAGGCACCCACGCGAGCTGAGTTGACGATCGCGGCCATCGGCTGCGAACCGAACCGGTACAGACTTACTCGAACGATCGCCAAGGCAACACGCGCATTACACCGGCCCAACACGCGGTTGCAGGAGACGATGAACGATGCGCTAGCGCTGTTCGTCGCCTCACACGCGAAGACGGAACCCGTCACCAAGAAGTTAGAAATGGTCGAACTCCGCCGGGCCGCCTGAAGGCGTTGTTGTTTTCAGCCGAGCACGATTACCCGACTAATTCAGGAGACCAACATGGCAACCATCGCTAGGTCGCTTTCTGAGTACCCCGAAGCAGCGTCGTCCGAGATCGCACCGTGGTGCCAATTGCTGCTTGACCATCTGGAAGAATCCGCGAGGTTGGTATGGTACCTCGTGGCCGATGGAAAGCTCGTCGAGGAGACCTTTGCGTGTGCCCTGGAGCAGCTTGATGCCATCCCGTTCGAGGTGTCTGATCCTGCCGTTGCCCGCAATCAACTTCGTGAAACCCTCATCACCCAGGCGATCACAGTGCTGGATGTGGCACGCAAGAGAGAAGTAAAGGGCCGAAGCTCTCATTCAACTCCGCTTGGCGGATCTCCCGATCTTCCTCGCCTGGCTTTCTTGCTGAGAATGGTAATCCGTTCTTCGGCGGAAGAGGTCGCGAAGTTCCTCAAGGTAACACCGCCGGAAGTACGAAGGCTTGTCGCCCAAGAGATCGAACATCTCACCGTAAACGCGCGAGTCTACAGAGGGGTTTCGAGGCAGAAGTACCTCTGTCCTATCGGAGAACTAGTCTAACCCATAGGGAGCGCTAGCCGTTCAGCCATCCGTACCAGATCAGCGAGGGAGTTGGCCTCCATCTTTCGCATTGCCTTCCCGCGATGAATCTTAACCATTATGTCGCTTATTCCAACGTCAGCTGCGATTTGCTTGTTCAGCAGGCCAGCGACTACCAGTAGCATGACTTCGCGCTCGCGCGGAGTTAGGGAATCAAACTTCCTGCGAAGATTTGCCAACTCGATGTTGTCTTGGGACTCGGTTCGAACTTTGTCCATCGCGCTCTCGACCGCGTCTAGAAGGTTAGCGGCATCGATGGGCTTGGTGAGAAACTCCAAGGCGCCCGCCTTTATGGCCTGTACGGACATGCGTATATCACCGTGACCCGTAATAAAGATTGTCGGGATTCGGATGTTTGCCTTGATCAACTCCCGCTGTAAGTCCAATCCACTTATTCCGGGCATGCGCACATCCAATATCAGGCAGCCAACATCGCTTGGACTCCGTTCCAGAAGGAACTCACTGGCTGAGTCGAAGAGCTTCACGTGAAACCCAGCGGAGCGCAACAGGCCATCGATGGCCTCCCGAACGGCCCTATCGTCCTCCACCACAAAGACGGCTGGAATGTTTGCAGTCATTCAACCCCATCCGAATGTTGAGTCAACCGGATCCATCCAACTGTCAATCGAATTCTCAGCGGGACGGACATCCCATCAAACAACTACCTCCCAATTATGCTAGAAACTGGCTATCCAGAACCCAAGTCAACCATCTAATCTCAAGGGATCGAGGCTCGGTCCGAAAATGACGGCAAAGTCCAAGTTTCGTCGCCCTGGGGTTAACAGCACCGTGTCCGGAGCGGCTAAGGAAGCTGAAGCTCTGCGGTCTCTCGTCTGTGTGGTCGATGACGATTCAGGCATTCGGGAGGCCCTATCCAGTCTTCTCTCCTCAGCGGGCTTGCGGATAGAGGCGTTTGGCTCGGCGGAGGAATTCCTTAGAGCCACAGCCAACGAGTCACCTGTGTGCCTGATCCTGGACCTGCATTTACCGGACATCAGCGGGTTCGATCTCCAACACCAACTCGCCGAGGCCGACGGGCCGCCAATCGTCTTTATCAGCGGCCACGGGGACATTCCGTCCTCGGTTCGTGCCATGAAGGCCGGAGCTATTGAGTTCCTACCCAAACCTTTTAGCGATCAGGAGTTGTTGGCCGCCATCGACAGTGCAATCGCCCAGCGCCAGAAAGAGCAGCAGACGAGGAAAGAACTCTCAGACCTTCGCAAGTCGTATGCAGGATTGTCGGCGCGGGAGCGCGAGGTCTTGCCATTCATTGTCGCGGGCCTGACCAACAAGCAGACTGCTGCAAAGCTGGGGATTGTCGAGATCACCGTTCAGGTGCATCGAGCGCAGATCGTCCGGAAAATGGCCGCGCGATCGATTCCCGATCTGGTGAGAATGGCCTGCAAGCTGGGGATCTCCTAGCTCCGATCTGACCTATACCAAGACATAATAGACAGCCTCCAGCACTACCCATAGAGTGAGTTCCAATGGAGGTTGCCATGTGAATCGCTCGGGGAGAGAAATGGTGATTGTCGTTGACGATGACTTCCAGGTTCGAGAAGCGCTGGGATCTTTGTTACAGTCGGCCGCGTTCGACGTGGTGATGTACTCGTCTGCCGACGACGCTCTGAAGTCGCCCTTCCTCCCAGAAGCGAGCTGTCTCATTACCGATATCCGAATGCCGGGAATGCTCGGTCTCGAATTGCAGCGTTGGATCAAGCATCGGCACCCGGAGCTGCCCGCGATCATAATTACGGGTCACGGTGATGAGCATACAAGACAAAATGCACTGGCAGGAGGCGCGGCCGCGGTCCTGTACAAACCTATCGACTCCGACGAGTTGTTCCGCGCTCTTCACTACGCGACAACGCGATCCATGAAGGACAACTGAAATATCTTGCTGACTGTATGCAGGCCCGCTACGGTATTCCGAGAAATGCGAGTGATAGGGGTGAAGATATGGACAATCGGCTGGTGCAAGCGGCGCAGTTCAGGCCGCCGTGGGCCGCGCGGGTTCCCAGCCCGAGATTCGGCTCCCGCACTTCCCGCCCGGATGGCGACCTCGGTTCGAGGCCGGCACCCGAAGTGGTCTATCTCATAGATGACAACCGCCAGGTGCGACTAGCGCTCTCAGCGCTTCTTGCGTCGCACCAAATAAGGGTGATCAGCTTTGAGTCGGCAAAGGAATTTCTTGTTCATACAAGAGCAGACTCACCTGCCTGTCTGGTTCTGGACCTCCGGCTGCCCGATATCGACGGGCTTGAGCTGCAGCAACAACTTACCGGGACAAGTACTATGCCGATAATCTTCATCAGTGGTGACTGTGACGTTCGGTCATCTGTTCATGCCATGAAGGCCGGAGCACTCGAGTTCCTGACAAAGCCGCTAGACGAAGACGTCTTGATGACGGCCATCAAGGGTGCTCTCTCTCGCGATCGGAAACTGCGTCAGAAACGTGCAGCCATGACGGATCTCCAGTCACGCTTCTCTAGTCTCACACGCCGCGAGCGAGAGGTGCTTCCTCTCATTGCAGGAGGCCTGCTCAATAAGCAAGCAGCAGATGTTCTCGGCATCAGGGAAGTGACTATAGCTGTTCATCGCGGCCAGATCATGCGAAAGATGGCAGCCGCAACGTTTGCGGACCTTGTGCGGATGGCAATAAAGCTACGCATTCCGAAGCACCTTGAGCAGGATTAGATTCAAGCCGCATGCCAGCCTGTGCCCCGAAGCCTCGTAGGTGTAACTGCCCACAATCAGGGTTCATTGGAGCGTGCGGGTGACAGCTATACAAACCTGTAATTGCGTAGCGTTCTGCGCACCTTTAGCTTGACTGTATTACGCAGGCGTTTACGCTGAGGGACCGCAAAGGGGTCGAGCAATGTCGCAGAGTCTTCACAGCATCCTCATCGTCGAAGACAACGATTCGCTGCGCCGGTTGCTCTCGACGATCTTCGAAGGGGGCGGATACCGTGTTTGCTCAGCTCCGGATGGTATCGAGGCATTGGCGGAATTGAGACGAGATATCCCGAAGGTCCTACTCACCGATCTCGAGATGCCGCGTATGTCCGGCTTCGAACTGCTCTCCGTTGTACGACGACGATTTCCGACGCTACCACTTATTGCTATGAGCGGCGCCTATTCGGGATGCACGCTGCCTCCCGGCGTAGCAGCCGACGCATTTTATGAGAAAGGAAACGCGAGTGTTGATCCGCTGATTGAAATGGTCGATACGCTTGCGAAGCGTGGTGTCCCCCACCCTGGGAGCGGCAGGTATCCTGTTTGGATTTCAAGTGAATCGATGGATCAATCCAACATCTTCGTTTCATGCCCAGAATGCATGCGACCTTTTTCTCATGCGCCGACTCAAAGCAGCCGAGGGACCAACGAGGCAAGTTGTCCGCACTGTAAAGCCCGGTTCGAGTGTGTTCTATATCCGTATGCGGGTGGCAGACTGGTGGACATCGTTACTGCTTAGCAATCGCTCACCTGATGTCTATTTACTTCGTATCCGAATTCAGGATGGTTTTTATCGTGATCGACCTCATCACCTTAGCCATATCAATGGTGGCTGCTTTCGCCCTCCGAGTGCCACCGAGCACAGAGACAAGCAGAGGCTTGCCGCGGTTACCCCAGATCGAGTCCTTCGAGATAGAACAAACAACCCGCAGTCACGACTAGACTGCCTTGCATAAAACCCTATGCAACTGACGATTCGCGACCTTGAGTGCATCAGCTCGCAGAGATTAGTTGAGAGAACTTGAGCGCGCACGATTTGAAGTCTGCATGGTGGTCGTCGATCGGGAATCGTGAGAGGAGGGGGACGATGAATGGGGCAATGTCTTCTTTGAAGCAGAGTGCCGGCGTCAAGATTACCTATACCGCTATTTGGTGCTCGTTCCTCGTGACGCATCTCTACACGCTGGCGAATTTATGTTGGTATCTCACTGCAGATGCGGACGCCATCGGTTCGATCATTCTCGATTCTCTGCGCAGGCTTGAGTTGTTGGACCCCGAAGGCCTTTCGTCTAATGGAGCCTATCTACGGGCGCGCGATGTGGTGATCGAACGGTCAATGCGATACCTGAGACTTCATAGCCCCCCTGACCTGATACAGGAGATGTCGCGGTTCGAGGAAGTCACTGCGCTTGTGGAGCAAACATTGTGTCTGCAAGCTTTCGACGAGTCAATATATGAGCGCGGCGGGCTGAGAGAGTGACGAAGCTGTCATCCGACTTGTCGCACGAAATTGTTCGACATTTAGGAGCCCCTCGCAATCCAGGCCGTCCACGCACCTCGCGATCCTAGATCCAGCGCTTCCGTATCGGCGACTATGAAGTCATGACGACGAACTCGCAGCTGGCTTCCTGACTACCGAGAAGGTGTCGTGCATGATTTGACTGAATCAAGCGCGCTGTTTCCACAGCGGAGAATCCCGCGACAATGAGCGGTGCAAGCAGAACCAGGCGCAGGTGTAGCCTGTCAGGCCGGATAGTGACGTCGCGCGTTGCGAGTCAGTTTAGATTGGGTCGGATTGCTGCGCCCTGAGCTCGACTAAGCTATTGAGTACCATTCCCAGCGTCGTTTGCCCCTTCACGGCGGCGGATCTGTCTTCGAAATCGATCCATCCATCATTGAAACCGTCAAGCATCGCGATACGTGGAGCGGGGTTCTTCATCCCTTGTGACCGAAACAAGGATTCCCATTGTCCGCGCGGCAGCGTCTTCAGTCGCACTTCATGGTCCAACAGACGAGACAACGTGGCAGCGATCTCGTCAGGCGTGTACCGCGTTGGTCCTTCCAATTCAACTACGCCAAGCCCCTTCCATGTTGTTAGCAGTAGTTGCGCCGCCTGCAAACCTACATCGCGTGTCGCTACCATAGGTACCTCCTTGTCACCCGGCTGTAAAAAGCTCGTCATCTCTCCTGCAGTTTTTGCAGGCTCGATGTCCCAACTCGAATTCTCCATGAACCATGCCGGTCGCAAGAAGAGTGTGGGAATGGGGAGACTTGTCAGTTCCGCCTCAAGCATGTGCAGTTGACTCAGCAAGTTTTGTCGTTCTACGTGCGCACCTATAGTTGACAGCACGACGACCCTTCCTGGCCTGGCTTCACGAAGAGCTGTGGACAGAGCGTTAATGAACGCCCGCGCCTCAGTGAATCCCGGCGAAGGGTCGAAGATTGGCGGCAACATCACAAACACGCCATCGGTACCCATAAACGCTTGCTTGAGCGAAGCCGCATCGCTCACATCTGCGACGCTCACCTCACACCCTTCGCCCTGCCAGTTCTTGCCCTTATCGATGCTTCGCACGATTGCACGAACTTTCGCGCCTCTCGAGAGCAACTCTCTCGCGGCTGCTCCTCCTACCTGCCCGGTAACACCCATCACTGCAAACATCCGGCGCCTCCAAGTTGCTCTCGAATCGATTCACCGACCCCAGTACTGTCGGCTTTGAACATGATTCTAGGTCAGTGTGTGCCCGCCGAAAACTATATGAACTTACAATTGGCACCGGCCTCCCGAAGCCCTAGCATCGAACAGATTGTTTGGAAGTCGTCTCGATAGGAGAGCAACCATGATAGATCCAAACCCAATCGTCCCACCCTTCGACCGCGAAACAGCGGTACTCAAAGTGCGCCGTGCAGAGGATGGTTGGAACTCTCGCGACCCCGAGAGGGTTGCGCTGGCTTACACGGCAGATAGCAGATGGCGCAATCGTTCCGACTTTGTGACCGGACGCGAAGAGATTATCGCGTTCCTGGCGCGCAAATGGCAGAGGGAACTTGACTATCGACTCATCAAAGAACTGTGGGTGTTCGATGGAGCCCGCATTGCCGTTCGGTTCGCATATGAATGGCATGACGCCGGTGGTCAGTGGTTCCGATCCTACGGCAACGAAAACTGGGAGTTCGATCCGGCCGGCATCATGCATCATCGCTACGCGTCGATCAATGACCTTCCCATCGCTGAATCAGAACGGAAGCTCTTCTGGCCACTGGGCCACAGGCCTGAGGACCATCCGAGCCTCTCGGATCTCGGTCTCTAGCCCGTCCCATTCCGAGGGAATCGATCTCGGTTAAGACAACATCAAACGTTTGTGGATAGGAGATCACGCAGATTATGCCGATAAACAAACTCAATAAACGAACGGCCAAGATTGGATTCATTGGTCTCGGACTCATGGGCAGCCGTCTGACACAGCGATTGCATTCATCGGGCTGGAACGTTCAGGCGTGGAACCGCAGTCCGGGGCCATCGAAGGAGACGAGCTCGAAGGGTATTCGAATTGCCGAATCCATTGTGAAGTTGGTGGCCGATTCGGACTTAGTTCTTTCCTGTCTGGCCAATGATGCAGCTGTGGAGTCCGTATACTGCGACGCTGGCGGCGTTCTATCCGCGGCAAAGCCAGGCACCATTCTGCTTGAGATGAGCACTATCTCTCCGGTGCTGTCTCACCTGCTGCATCGGGAGGCTTCCAGCCAAGGAATCAGCCTTCTTGATCTGGCGATCTCAGGATCAACGCCGGCAGTCGAGGCGGGGTCGGTCACGCTGCTTGCGGGTGGCGATCGCGACACCTTCGACTATTGCACTCCCATTTACGAGTCAATCGCCAGGCAATGGTTCCTCATCGGCGGACCTTCTTCAGGGGTTCAGATGAAGCTCGTTGTGAACCTTCTCGTTGGGGTCGGAATGCAGGCCATCGCAGAAGCAATATCACTGGGCGAACATCTGCAAATCGATACGAATGTCCTTTTGGACGTGTTGTCGAAGACCGCAGTGATCCCGCCGGCATTTATCGGGAAATTCCAGAAGATAAAGAATGACGACTACTCACCAGAGTTTCCTTTGCGGCTCATGAGCAAAGACATGGATCTGGTGTTGGAGACCGCTGCAGCCGCGGGGGCTGCTTTGCCCGCAGCTGCGGTCGCTCATTCCGTGCTCGCTTCCAACCTCTCCTCAAGAGGCGACTTGGATCTGGCTGCAATTACGCCTTACGTCATCGGATAGTCAACCGCGTCAATGCTATTGAGTAAAGACCAGGTAGTGGGAAAATCGATGAAACTTCAATCCATTCAGATTATTCGTCCAGCCGAGTTCGATTCTGCGACGGCACAGACGCCTGGATCACGTCGTATCGCCGCTGTGCATCCGGGAGCGGGTATGGGATCGCCGATGTGGGGAGGGCTCTTCTTCGTCGAGCACGGTGCTCGTACGGGGATACACCATCATGGAGAGCAATACACGATTGCATACGTCCTCAGCGGCTCCTCTTACCTGAGATGGGGAGAGAGAGGCGAGTTTAACGCCACCGCGAATGCTGGAGACTTTCTTTATGTTCCGGCATGGCTTCCACACCAGGAGATCAACCCCTCGGAGGAGGTCCCATTCCAATGGGTTGTAGTCCGCAGCACGCCAGAACCCATCGTTGTGAATTTGCGCGACGACTTCTGGGATGACATCAATTGGATTTCGTCATATCTCCGCGCGGACGCTTAGTGAGAATTCGGATCAAAAGATAAGGAGAGGGATATGCAGACGAGTTATGTGCCCGACACGAAGCGTTACGATGGGAAGCTGTTCCGGCGAACTGGCAACTCGGGACTGGTATTACCTCCAATATCACTGGGGCTATGGCAGAATTTCGGTGGAGTCAACGTGTTTGAGACGGGCCGCGCGGTAATCCGGCGAGCCTTTGACCGGGGCGTCACCCATTTCGACCTGGCAAACAACTACGGTCCGCCGTATGGCTCGGCCGAAGAGAACTTTGGCAGAGTCCTGCGCGCGGACTTTGGCAGCCTGCGGAATGAGCTGGTGATCTCAACCAAAGCAGGATGGGACATGTGGCCTGGCCCATACGGCCTGGGCGGTTCGCGCAAGTATATGCTCGCGTCCCTGGACGAGAGCCTGGCGCGCATAGGCCTCGAATATGTGGACATCTTCTACTCCCACCGGCCCACGATGGATGTGCCGCTTGAAGAGACTATGGGCGCACTGGTCCAGGCAGTGCGGCAGGGCAAAGCGCTCTACGTAGGGATTTCATCGTACAGCCCGGAGCGAACGCGCGAAGCGGCCCGAATTCTGAAGAGCGAAGGTGTACCGCTCCTGATTCATCAGCCGTCATACTCGATGCTCAACCGCTGGGTCGAGCATGAGCTCCTCGACAATCTGGAGGGACTCGGTGTGGGCTGCATTGCCTTCTCACCCCTCGCCCAGGGGCTGCTTACTGATAAATACCTGGATGGAGTTCCCAACAGTTCGCGTGCGGTGGGCGGAGTTTGGTTCAGCAGGGAGTTCCTGAATGACGACAATCTTGCCAAGGTCAGGGCTCTCAACCAGATCGCGAGAAAGCGGGGGCAATCGCTGGCGCAGATGGCAATTGCTTGGGTGCTGCGCGACCAGAGAGTAACCTCTGCCTTGATCGGCGCCCACAATGTGGATCAACTTGATGATTCGCTCGATGCGCTGAAGAATCTTCAGTTCACCGATGCTGAGTTGGAAGAGATTGACCGTTATGCGCAAGATGGGTCGATCGATCTCTGGCGAGGTGCCCGTGAGGGAGCGGCATAACTCTTCGAGCTTCCGCCTATAGGAACATATAACAACGAAGCCTCCCGCTGGCGAATCCTACTCAAGACTGCAGAAGCACAATCAGGAGGCAGCTTGGCTAAGCGGTGTATCAATTGGATGGCGTTCCTCTGCTGTAGCGTTGTTCTTCTGGGTGCTGGCGCGGCCAAGCTCTGCACTCAGACCCTTAACTACGCGAAACCCCCAGACGTCAAGGCCGGCGAGGCTATCTACAAGAGCGGATGCATTGCGTGCCACGGGGCGACGGGCAAGGGCGCTTCCAAGTCGATGACAGTGTTCAAAAGGCCGGATACATTCCCGGACTTTACCGACTGTTCTGGAACTACGCCTGAGCCGGACGGCAACTGGAAGGCCGTGATCGTGCATGGAGGGCCATCACGCGGACTATCGCAGATCATGCCGGCGTTCGGAGACTTGCTGACTGACTCGCAAATCAATGATGTGATCGCGTATATGCGAGGTTTCTGCAAGAACATCCACCATGATCCGCCGGGAGAGTTAAATCTGCCACGCGCGCTGGTCACGGAGAAGGCATTTCCCGAAGATGAACTCGTAGTGTCGACTGCAGCGAGTGCCTTGGGAGCGCCGGCTTGGACGACGGACGTGATTGATGAGCGGACCATCTTCGATGCGCGCACGCAGCTTGAGACCGATATTCCTGTCAACTACACCGATCAGAATCACAATTGGACGGAGGGCTTTGGGGATATCACGCTTGGGGTAAAGCGGGAGATGTTCTCCAGTTTGCGGACCGGTTCAATCCTGAGCCTGCAGGGCGGATTTCTCCTGCCAAGCGGGGACAGCCAGCGCGGGTTTGGCACCGGGACAACGCAGTTTGAGCCCTTCGCGGCGTTCGATCAGCTGTTCCACGAAAACACCTTTCTCCAGTTCGAAGCTGGTGCAGACCTTCCTTTCCGTACGAGTGTGGCGCCACGCAGCGTATTTTGGCGATCAACGGTGGGCCAGTCGGTCGCTCCGGACCACATGCTGGGACGCCTGTTTACGCCAATGGTCGAGGTACTGGCTACGCGGGACTTCAAACCGGGCGCCAGCACTGATTGGAATGTATTGCCGGAGATGCAGATCACAATCAGCCGGCGTCAGCACGTTCGCGCTGGGTTTGGCGTGAGCGAACCATTTACAAATACGAGCGACCGAGCCCCGCAAGTCCTGTTCTATCTGCTGTGGGACCGCGCGGACGGCAAGCTATGGGAAGGTTGGCGATGAGAGTCCGCTACGGAAGTGCGATGGTCGTGGGGCTCGCGGCAACTTTGGTCCTGCCACTGTTGCGGGGTCGTTCGGAGACGAAGACCGAGAACGCGAAAGGCGATAAGCTGCCCCCAGGCGTCGTCTTCCGAACGTCGGATCGCTGCGTCGCGTGCCACAACGGACTGAAGACGAGCCAGGGCGATGACATATCCATCGGGCTGCAATGGGGCGCCAGTATCATGGCGAACTCCTCGCGCGACCCTTACTGGCAGGCAAGCGTGCGGCGAGAGTCGATCGATCATCCGGAGTCGAAGCAGGCCATTCAGGACGATTGCACCATCTGCCATATGCCTGCCGTGCGCATGGCGGACCGGACCGCGGGAAAGCACACGGACCTGTTCACCAGGCTTCCGTTCAAGCAGTTTCCCAAGGGAGACAAGGCTGCAGAGGATGGGGTTACGTGCTCGGTATGCCACCAGATCGAGAGCGTGGGACTGGGGACGCCGGCGACGTTTGTCGGGAATGTGACGATTGCAAAAGCCGACGTGAACGGCGAGCGTCCGGAGTTTGGCCCGTTCGAGATCAATAAGGGGCACCAGACGGTGATGCACTCCTCCACCTCGACCTACCGGCCTACGCAAGGGCACCACATGAGCGACCCGGGACTTTGCGGAAGTTGCCACACGCTCTATACGGATGCCCTCGGGCCGCACGGAGAGAAGATCGCACGGTTCCCCGAACAGGTGCCGTACCAGGAGTGGGAGCACAGTGACTACTCGTCGGGAAAGACGCGCGAGACTTGCCAGCAGTGCCACATGCCGCGAGTGGAGGAGCCAGTTGCAATTACGGCGCTGTATGGCGAGCCCCGAGTGGGGATGCGGCGGCACGTGTTTGTCGGAGCAAACTTCCTGATGCAGGGAATCCTGCAGGATCATCGGGATGAACTGGCCACAGCAGCCGAGCCGGACGAACTGAACTCGGCAATCGCGCGGACGATGGGGTTCCTCGGGAGCCGATCGGCAAAAGTGACGATTCGTGGAATGGAGCGTACGGCGAATGGGCTCGTGATCGAGGTTCACGTCGACAACCTGACAGGGCACAAACTGCCGACGGCTTACCCGTCGCGACGGACGTGGCTGCACGTGGTTGTGCGAGATGGTAGCGGACGAGTGGTGTTCGACTCGGGTGCGCTTAATCCGGACGGATCGATTGTCGGAAATGACAACGATGAGGATCCACTGAAATACGAGCCCTACTACCGCGAGATTACGCGGCCGGACCAGGTTGAAATCTACGAGTCCATCATGGAGGATACGAACGGCAAGGTGACGACCGGCTTGCTGCATGCCGTTGGGTATGTGAAGGATAGCCGGTTGCTACCACGGGGCTTCGACAAGGCAACCGCGGAGAAGGATATCGCTGTGCGGGGCGGCGCGATGGACGATCCCGCCTTCAACGACAAGGGCAGCACGGTTAAGTATCTGGTGTCGACCGGGAGCGCGGCTGAACCGTTTACAGTGGAGGCAGAACTTTGGTACCAGCCGATCGGCTTCCGCTGGGCCCATAACCTAGCCCCATACCAATCAAGCGAGACGCAGCGGATGGTGCGGTACTACGAGAAGGCATCGCGGAAGTCCGCGGTTATTTTGGCAAAGGCAAAGGCCACGCGATGAAGGACATCCGAAAGTCTGTCAAGATGCAAACTATTGGACCAAAACAAGATCTCAAATGGTCACGGAATAAACGAGCCTTCAGTCCAACGCAGCCGGTTATGGGAGAGTCTCCATGTCTCCGTCCTCAAAGACAACGACCCTGTTCATCCTTGTATCTATCTTCAACTTGAAGATATCCGGCCGCGCATAATGACCCACTACGTCAAGGTCGTATTTGCCTCGGACAATGGAACCTCGATCAAGCTCCGCCAACTGGATCGTCTCTCCGTCGAAGCTCGGCTCGATCAGAACTTTTCCCAGTGGATCGACAATGCAGGATCCGCCCCGGATCAAAACCCTTTTTGGATCATCTCCGAGGAGCGCGGCATAAGAAGGCGGATAGTCGGCCTGAGTCAGGTACTGGCAGGCCGAGAGCACGAAGCACCGGCCCTCAAGTGCAATGGTGCGCATGGTGGGCAGCCAGGTATCTCGATCATCCACCGTGGGAGCGCAGTACAGTTCGATGCTTTGCGCATACATGGCCATGCGCATCAGGGGCATGTAGTTCTCCCAACAGATAACACTGCCGAGGCGGCCAATGCGAGTATCAAAGACCGGCAAGGTCGAGCCATCGCCAAATCCCCACACGACGCGCTCCAGCGCTGTCGGCATCACCTTGCGGTGCTTGCCGAGCAAACGGCCTTCCGGTGAATACGTTACTACGGTGCAATAAAGAGTCCCTTGGTCGCGCTCGATGACGCCGGTAACCAGATACACTCCGTTCGCACGCGCCGCCTCGCCTATTAGTTCGCTTTCTCGGCCGCGCAACTCGATGGCGCTTTCAAAATAGCGCCGGAAGTCCTCACGTCCTGCATCGCTTCTCTGTCCAAGGCGTGCACCGAAGTCCAGACCTTTGGGATATCCACCGATAAAAGCTTCAGGGAACAACACGAGGTCCGCGCCCTGTGCCGAGGCATCGCGCGTAAGATCTGCCAGCTTCTGAAGCGTTCTGGGGGTATCAAATAAGATGGGAGCCGCCTGCACCACCGCGGCTTTGATTGTCGTGTTTTCCATCGTCGTGTACCGTTTCCGAGCACAACACAACTCTTTGATTAGATTAACTTCTTCATCTCTTCATGACGATTCTCTGCCATATCGATTCATGCGATTTATAGCCACGTATTGCCCGAAATCGCGCTGGTTATGGATTCGCCAGTGTGCGTTTTCACAGAAACTCACATCGCATTCACCGCCCATGGAAAGAAAGGTCGTCATCCCTTCGGAAAACCGCTTGGGCAAACGGGATGTGGGATGCAGCGCCAGGAGTTCTAGTGCGGCCCGTGGTTACATTCAACTTGGATCAGAACGGAATGCTCAGACTGGAATAGGCTGCGAACGCATAGTCAAACCATCTGAGTACTGCTTGGATGTCGTCTGTCTCAACCGTGGCACCGCCCCAGATCCGCAGTCCAGGAGGCGCATCCCGATAGGACCCAATATCGAACGCGACCCCCTCCTTCTCGAGAAGGCCTGCAATATCCTTAGCCACTTTTGCCTGACGCTCCGCGTCAAGAGCCATCACTCCCGGGTCTGTGATTTGAAGACAAATGGAGGTATTAGAACGGGTATCCTGCCTTCGCGCGAGAAACCCGCACCATGCGCTCTTGCTTTGCCAGTCGACAACCGCGCGCAGATTAGCCTCCGAACGGCGAATTAGTTCAGGTAGACCACCGATGGATTTAGCCCAGCGCAGTCCATCGATCGCGTCTTCGACAGCCAGCAGAGATGGCGTATTGATTGTCTCGCCCTCAAAGATGCCTTCATTCAGCTTGCCGTTCTTGATCATCCTAAAGACCTTGGGAAGCGGCCATGTGGGCTTGTAGGATTCAAGCCGCTCGACGGCGCGGGGGCTGAGAACAAGCATTCCGTGTGCTCCCTCACCGCCCAGCACTTTCTGCCATGACCAGGTGACGACATCGAGCTTCCTCCACGGCAAGGTCATAGCAAAAGCCGCAGACGTGGCATCGCAGATCGTCAGGCCTTCCCGTTTATCGGAGATCCAGTCGCCGTTTGGAACACGCACCCCAGAGGTGGTTCCATTCCAGGTAAAGATAACGTCGCGATCCGTATTTACCGTTGCAAGGTCCGGAAGCTCTCCATACGGCGATTCGAAAACCCGTGTATCGGCAAGGCGAAGCTGTTTGGTGACATCGGTTACCCATTCCTTGCCAAAGCTCTCCCAGGCCAGCACGTCGATGCCCCGCGGCCCCAGCAAGGACCAGAGCGCCATCTCAACTGCTCCGGTATCGGAGCCGGGCACGATTCCGATCCGATAGTCCTTGGGGATACCGAGAATCTGTCTTGTCAGATTAATGACTTCGCCTAATTTGGCCTTCCCTGGTTTCGACCGATGAGAACGCCCGACAAGCGCTCCGGCTAAGGCTGCCGGTTCCCAGCCGGGACGCTTGGCGCATGGGCCGGATGAAAAATGAGGATTCTTCGGACGTTGCGTTGGTTTGACGGGCCGTTCAGACAAGCGATTCTCCCTGCTGAATACGATGGATTCTGGACTCTCTATGCGTTTGTACTTCTCATCGTACGATCATAGTTCCATTTTCGTTTCCTTCGCTGATGAATGAGAAAGAGTCAGACGAATAGAGTCAGACGAATAAGGCCGGCGCAATGGCTGCAGCCCAGACTTCATAGATCAAGGTGTAGGTTATCAGGTGCGAAAACACGCGCCTGTTTCGTGAAGCAAGGACTAAGCGATCTGCCTCAGAACGAACACTCCCAGCCCGATAACGAGAGCGATGGTCCCGAAAAGCATCGCGCAGATAAAAATGGTCGCTTTTAGCTCTTGTTCGGGACGAGGTGGCGTGATCCCGAACGTCACAATGAAGCCCTGAGTCACTTGTTTGAGTGGGTTGAACATAGATGCTCCTACATCTTGTGTATCCTTTCGCGTAGGAGCGGATGGGCACTTCTTGCTGAATCTGCTCGATAGTTGCGACAATGAGTCGATGTTCTGTGGGAGCCTACGCTGCGCATAAGGGTTACGATGGCCGGAAGCGCATTTGCCGCTTGTGTTTGAAAGGTGCTTCTTCGACGCGAAAAGCGGAGACGAATATAGGAGTACGAGGTGTTGGATGAGGCGAATCTCGGTCATTCGAAATGAGAGGATCGTTCCGCTGCTGCCTGGCAGGCCAGTTAAGAACAGTGCCCTCTCACCTTTGAGCGGCCTCATCGTCGAGACGCACAATATCGGTGCCATCGAGATCCCCGAGCACGAGCATTCGTCCTTTTGTCTTCATATGCAGACCAGCGGCCCGGTGCAGATGGAGTGGTGGTCCGAGGGCAAGTATGGCAAAGAAAATCATGGGCCCGGATCCATGATTCTGCTCACTCCCGGAACGCGCGACCGTCTGCGCTGGAACAGGCCCTCGCAACGCGTGGTTCTATCGGTCGATGAATCCTATCTGCTCCGTGCTGCGCAGGAGTTGGGACGAAAGAGGCATCTGGGCTTCGAGAACCACTGGATCTTTGAGGACCGGCAATTGCACCTTCTGCTCTCCGAAATGCGGCGCGAGATGGAAACAGGCTGGGAGACGGGAGCCCTCTACGGAGATCATCTGGGCATGTCTCTGTCGATCGCTCTCATCCAGAAATACAGCAGAGACGTAGCGATCTCGCCGCAAGCCAAAGGCGGAATATCTAGAGTCCGCCTGCAACGTGTTCTTGACTACATCGCTGCAAACGGTCATCTGGACATTAAGCTCGATGATCTCGCAGATGTGGCCGACATGAGCCGGTTCCACTTTGCCAGACTTTTCCGGCTGGCCCTAGGGATTACGCCCCACCGCTATCTGATGGACCAGCGACTACAGCAAGCTAAGGCGCTATTGCGGCTCGATACGAGAAGCGTCTCGGAGGTTGCGGTCGAAACCGGATTTGCGAACGCTGGTCATTTTGCGCGGGCTTTTAGGCGGCACGTTGGGGTCAGTCCGACGGAATGGAAGCGGCAAAGCTGACGCGAGAAGCAGGGCTATTCTCCCGCTACCTGAAGAACTTTGCCGCAATGATCGCCCACTTACAGCAAGAAATGCTCTGAGCCTCTGCGGTCTGCAGGTACAAGTGGAACATGGGTGCATGAACGCACCTTTGTGAGGACTTGAGACTCATGGCAAACCTATCGGGACTCCCGGCGTCCCCCGCTCCGGCCAAAGAAACGAAAGCCCAAAAAGCCGAACGCCTGAAGGCGGCAAAGAACCCATGGGATGCGTGGGACGAGGTCCTGGCATTCGCCCGCGCCGGCCATAGCTCGATCGTTCCCGAATGGGCGAATACCTACTTCAGATGGTGGGGCCTCTATCCACAGGGTGACGGTGCGGGTGTGACGGGTGGAACTGGCGGCGAAGGCAAGTCCACTGAGTACTTCATGCTGCGTATCGCCCTCCCCAATGGCATTGCGAACAGTCATCAGCTTCGCACGATCGCAGCGATTGCAAAGAAGTATGCCCGCAACCTCGTAGATGTTACGACTCGCCAGAATATTCAGCTTCACTGGGTCACCATCGAAGATATTCCCGAGATCGTTCAGGCTCTGGCCGAGATTGGGCTTTCTCCCAAAGGCGCCTGTGGCGATGTAATCCGCAACGTCACAGGCTGCCCGCTGGCCGGGCTCGATGCAAGCGAGATCAGTGACGCCTCTCCACTCGCGCTAGAAATCGCAGCCTGCCTGCGCGGCAACTCAGACTTCTACAACCTGCCTCGCAAGTTCAAGATCTCCGTCACAGGCTGCTCACACTGGTGCTCGTATCCGGAGATCAACGATATTGGCCTTACAGCAGTGAGACGCAAAGGCCACGGACAGGAAAACCTCGGATATAGCGTTCGCGTGGGTGGTGGTCTCTCAACGGAGCCTCATCTGGCGGTGCGGCTTCCGGTATTCATTCGCGAAGACCAAGCATATTCCGTCACAAAAGCAATCGTCGAACTTTTCCACGAGCAGCAGGACCTGCGCGAGAACCGCACCCGGGCTCGTATGAAGTATCTCTTCCTGCGCCATGGCTGGACTGCCGATTCTTTTCTTGGCGCCATAGAGCATAAGCTCGGCCATCGACTCGAACCCTTCCCTTTGGAGGAAGACCGCGTGCCAGACGACATCTATCGCGACCACGTCGGTATTACTCCTCAGAAACAAGCGGGGCTATCTGCGGTTGGCGCATCGGTTCTTCGGGGCAGGCTCTCGGGTGATCAACTACAGTCTCTTGCCGAACTCGCAGATCGTTATGGTAACGGCGAACTGCGATGCACGATCACCCAGAATGTCATCATTGTGAATGTGCCGAATCGACACGTGAGCGAACTCGTAAATGCTCTCTCAGATATTGACGTGACTGTGGAGAGCTCCCCATTTTGGCGTGGGGCGATTGCGTGCACAGGGACGGAGTTTTGCAAGCTAGCCATTGCCGAAACCAAGGCTTTCTCCAAGTGGCTTGTGGCCGAGATGGAGGAAAGGCTTCCTGCATTTGATCAGCATATCAAGCTTCATGTCACTGGCTGCACCAACTCATGTGGCCAGCACTGGATTGCCGATGTCGGCCTCGAAGGCAAGAAGATCAGACAAAATGGAAAGATGGTCGATGCCTTCTATTTCTGCGTCGGGGGCTCTGTAGGAAAGTACGCACGGATCGCGCGACAAGTTGGATATCGGGCTTCTGCGGACGAAGTTCCTGACGCTCTCGAGCGGATGCTTCGCGGCTATCTGGCTTCTCGGCAGCAAGGAGAGGATCTTCGCGCGTACTTCTCACGAGTTGATGACGAGGGCCTGCGTGCACAACTGGCGGGGAACAGAATTCCTCCAGTTGAAAGAGATGTTCCACCAGCGAATGGCCGTAGTGGTGCCGACGTGTAGAACTGGGGCTCGACATGCTACTCGCAGGCATGGCGGGCAATGATTGTCGATTCTATTACTGCAATTCGATTTGTATAGAGTGAACGATTGCATTAGTGTATGCCTGCACTGTCAGCGCGCCGTTGGATGCGGTCGGTGAGTTACGTGCGGTTCCCCAGTCTGCAAAGATGGTCAGAGCGAGAAGGCCAAAGAGACACGTGCGCACTCACTTTTCTGCAACCCGACAGGAAATCGCCTGAATTCCAGTGGGCAGAACGGGCGGGCATGTGCTAGCGTTTGGTTCTGTTGCGCACCAAACGTGAGGAGTTGAAAGCATATGTCACTAACCAGAAGGTCTTTTGTCGGAAGAGCTGCGAGCGCATTCGGTGTGGCTGCAACGGTAGGGAGTAGCTGGACCCAAGTGGCTTCACCGGGCTTGACCATTCCCCCCACTGCTGCGGGAAAGGCGTTTGCAAAAGCCATTGGCGAATCTTCGGTACGGCGAGGTCTGGTTCCGGTTAACAACGGCAATCATCGCCTGTAAATCTTAGTTCGGCGAATCCCCATGCGCCTGTTCCAGTGGCTTGGCACTGGCCGCGGCGAGCCGCATCCTGCCACTGGTAACGACGGCGTGGTGCCCGTCATCCTCCAACCATAGGTTCTGGCCGGAGATGGTTACCCCAGTCTCCATTCTGCCGCTCACGGGCCGACCGCTGTATACCGATTCGCCCGCGCCGCACAACGTCAGCGCTATCAGCCCACTCGATCCGCAACTCTTCACCACCATCGACCAGCATGCCAAAGACCTCATCTCCGGCACGAAGAATACGGGCTACAACACCAGTGAAGTGATCTCGTGGCTGGAAGCGATGGGGGAGCACGTCAACAGCAGGATTGGCTGCGGCGCGCGCCGCAGCCGGCAAGAGGGCAAGGACGCCGGAGTTCCGCCGCGCCGAGGAAGATGTCCTTATTCTCAACGGCCTGGGCACGTACTACGCCAATATCTTCCGCGCCGCGCTGTTCTATAGCATGTACGAGCAGACAGGAGATTCCGCAGCGGCCGCACAGTTCAATATCGTCATCGACGAGCAAGAGGGATAGGTGTTTTTGCTTTTCGGCAGGCTCCATCTGTACGCGCCTCAGGAACTTATCGTCCTAAGTCTCGCACAGAAGAAGTTGCGGTGAGCGGCGGTTGCTACGGCTTTTTGTACTTTGGCGGGTACTTGCTGATCAGTAGAGTGACGGCGTGGTCGATGGTACGGTCATTCTTGTCCTCGCTCTTGGCCAAGGGCTCGGTGACTGCCCCACGCCACAGGAGTTGGTGGGTTGTGGGGTTGTATATGTCGATGATGAGAGTGTCCAGAGGGACATCCTGCAAGGCGGTTCCAGAATCCAGAAACCCTGTGGCGCCCGATACGTGTTGCCAGGCGAAGTCGCCCAGGGAGTTGTAAAAGCTGGCAAATTCCCGCTTGTCCTGGGTGGCCTCGACGGCGGTGATGGTGACGTCGCCGCCACTGGTCACCTCCGTCATATAGCGGCCCTCCATGTCGCGCTTGAGAGCAATATTGATGCGGTCCTCGACGCTCGGGTCGGTGGCGTGGAGCTTTTGCCAGGTGTAGGTCTTGAACTTGAGAAAGTTGACGGTGTGGTCGTAGTCGATGGTGAACGTCTGCGCCAACAGGGGCGTCGCTGCCATGGCCGTGGCGAAGAGTGCGGCGGCCACTGCTCTTGCGATGAATTTCATGGATATGTACCTCCTCAACTGCCTCGTGTGCTTTCTCGGAGCATGAGGCGTTGAGAGGATTTCACTACGGTGAGTTGGTATTGAACCTTAAGAATTCTTAAGCGGCGGGGTTTGAGGCTGGTTAGTGGCTTTGGCTTTTTACCCCGCATTTCCTTTTTGAGTCATAGTCTTGAGTCCCCGGATCGTCGTCATCGTCAATGTTTATGAGGGTGCGAACGTGGTAAAGACATTCCGGAGGTCCGTACCTAATGGGTGAGATACAAAACCGGCCCTTTCAGCTTTCCTTCAACTCTTCCCTGAAGGTTGATTTCCAGGGATCACGAGTCACGTCCGACGCTGGCTCTTGTAAAACCCTCAGGAGCGGTAAAATTCAAGCGAATCGGTGCCGAAAAAGGAGATTCCAGTTCATACCGAGGCGCGGTTCGGTATAGTGGCGGAGCGAGGTGATGCGATGCGCGTGACGATCAGTGCGGTGAAGGTGTGTGGGCTGGTAATGGGGATGGCGTTGACGGCAGTGGGTGTGGCACAGCAGGCTGCGACTCCGGCGGCGCCTGCTCCAGTTAGGATGCGGGCGGAGGTGCCGTTGTGGGCGGGTGGTGCTCCGGGGTCGGAGGGCAAGACTGCGCCTGAAGTGGTTACGCTGCAAAACGCCGATGGCGAGCATGCGGTAACGATGATCAACAATCCTTCGCTTACGCCGTATCTGGTGAGGGGCGCGGGCGGAGCGAGGGGCGGAGCGCCGGTTGCAGCAGTGATCATTGCACCGGGGGGCGCACACAGGCTGCTATCGATCGACCACGAAGGATACGACGTGGCGAAGTTTTTGAGCGGGCATGGCGTCGCCGCGTTCGTGCTGAAGTATCGGCTGGCACGGCAGACGGGTTCGACCTACACAATCGAGAAGGATGAGATGGCCGACGTGCAGCGGGCCATCCGGCTGGTGCGGGCGCGAGCGGCGGAGTGGGGAGTGGATCCGGCGCGGGTGGGCATCATGGGTTTTTCAGCAGGCGGAGAGCTGGCAGTGAGGGCGGCAGAGGGCGATCACGCTGATGGCGCATTCGCCGGCGCGGACGATATCGATAAGCAGAGCGACAAACCGGCGTTCGAGGCGCTGATGTATCCGGGCGGGCTGAATGCGGAGATGATCGCGAAGGTGACGAAGGACATGCCGCCGGCGTTCATGTTGTGCGGGGCAGATGACAGCCCGGCCATCGCACAGCAGCTTCCGGAGCTGTTTGTGGCGATGCGGAAGGCGGGTGTGTCGGCTGAGCTGCATGAGTATGCGGGCGTGGGGCACGGGTTCGGGCTGCGGCTGAGCCAGCATGGGGCGGTCGCGCAGTGGCCGCAGGTGTTTGTGGAGTGGATGGATACGAAGGGGTTTCTGCGCGGGATGTGAGGCGGCTGCCCGATGCGGTTGCCGCTCAGCGAGCGTTGGGGTATACGGTAGTGGTGAAGTTGTCGATGTTGTGGTCGACGACTGTGAGGTTCTTCTCGTCTTTTCTTCATAGCCCTTCACCGATGCCCACTTATACCGGATGAAGGCAAGAGACTCACATTCGCTGGAGATTTCGATTTACTGCCCCAGAAGGCAATGAGCCACTCGGCTGGGTTGCTTCGGCGCATACCTATTGGAGAGCCGTTACAGTCTCGGGCCGGGAATTCAAAGCTGACTCTCCTCTTAAGAATTCTTAAGGTTCAAATCAGATCCACCGTAGTGTAATTCTCTCAATTCTCCGCGCCGCCGAAAATTGCGCCAGGCGCAGAAGAAGCACAGTGCTCAAGCGACGAGGCTACCACGAGAACTGATCTGCAATCGCCGTCTATACCTCTTAATACGATTCGCACAGCGGCACTCTCGACTGTGCCTGGTGAATTCAGTCTATCCAACCGGTCGCGTCTTTCGTCCCGGCGCCGCCGTTTGAAGGAGAAGTTCTTATGCGTCCCAACACAGTCGCTGTACTCGCCCTCGTCCTGCTGCCTCTCGCCTGCATCGCGCAGACCAAACCCGGTGACCCGATGCCGCCGCGCTCTTGGGTCGATAAAGACACCGGCCACCGCGTCTGGCGCCTCTCCGACGAGCCCAACTCCGGAGCCTTCTACTTCAACATCAACGGCTACACGCCGGACAACAAGCAGATGATCTACTCCGCGCCTGACGGCATTCACGTTCTCGACCTCGCCACACGCGCCACCAAACTCCTCGTCGCCAACCCGAAGCAGCCGGACGGCACCCCCGCCAGCGGCCGCGACTCCGGAGTCGTTCACATCCTCGTCGCCGGCCACAAGACCAACAGCGTCTTCTACACCACCACCGACGCGAACCACATCATCGCCGTCTACAAAGCGGACACCAACACCGGCGCCATCCGCAAACTGGCTGTGGTGCCTCATCCACCCAACACCTCCGGCTGGTCGGTCGTCAGCGTAAATGCCGACGAAACCCTCATCGCTGGAACCTACGTCGAAGGCGACGACACGGGCAGGCAATACGGCTCCAACCTGCCAGCGCAACCCGCCGGCGCAGCGCCCGGTGCGGCCGGAAATCCCGACAACCGCGTCGGCAGCGCAGCCCAGGGCCCGCACTATCAACCCCCCAACAAGAGTCAGATGATGGTCGCGCGCCTAGCCGCCCGCCTGCCGCTCGTCCTCTTCACCCTCCGCCTCGAACCCGGCCCCAACGGCGCCAAACCCGGCGACGTAAAGCCGCTCCTGCACTCCACCGACTGGGTCAACCATCTCCTTTTCTCGCCCACCGATCCCACCCTCCTCATGTACTGCCACGAAGGCATATGGCAGGATGTCGACCGACTCTGGATGATCCACACCGACGGCACCCACAACACCCTCGTCCACAAACGCACCATGTACATGGAGATCTGGGGCCACGAGTTCTGGGGGCCCGACGGCGAGACTATCTGGTATCAGTGGGATTATCCCAGGAACGCCGACTCCAACTTCGTCGCCGGCTACAACGTGAAGACCGGCCAGCGCTTCGCCTATCACGCAGGGCGCGACGACGGCTCCATCCATGTCAACGTCACCAAGGACCTCTCCCTCTTCACCGGCGACGGCACCTTCCCCGGCCAGGGCCCAACCGCCCACGACAGCATGTGGATTGAACTCTTCCGCCCCCAGATGATCCGTGGCGATTCCCTCGCCGTCAATTCACCCGACTTCTGGCAGCCCGGCATCTTCAACACCGAACATCTCGTCAACATGTCGCACCACAACTACCACGAAGAGCCCAACGTGCGCTTCACGCCGGACAACAAGATGGTTATCTTCACCGGCAACATGTTCGGCCCCAGCTACGTCTTCGGCGTCGAGATCGATAAAGCAGTCAATCCGCCCGCAGAGGATGTAGTGTCCACAACCGAACTCGCGAAAAAGTACAACCCAGTCGATCCACCGCTGAGATAACCCAACGTTCCGCCAACCAGTACCGCACAGCCGGCCCCAGCGCAATAGTCGCTCCGCAAACGCAAGGTGTCGGTTAGGAGACAATACGCTTTGCTGCCGACCGGCCCGACGCCCCACCTCTTAAGAATTCTTAAGCTTCAAAACAAACCTGGAGTAGTCTAATTCCGTCGACGCCTCTTGCTACAAGAAAAGTACGCGAAGACTATTGGGCCGCGCTCCTGCAAGGGACATGGAGCATTTTCGGTTCGCCCCCATGTTAGCTAGATTGTTCGCTCGAATCCGACTTGTTACCCTGCGACGCGTATCGCAGATATTCTTTCTTCTGCTGTTTGCGTTTCTTTTGCTTCGGACGGAGTTTCGCGGGGCGGTGGGAGCGGGCAGCGACGTCCGGATGCATTGGCCGATACGCCTGTTTTTCGAACTCGATCCGCTGGTGGCGTTGTCGAATGCGCTGGCTACCCATGCGCTCTATCGCGGGCTGCTGTGGAGCCTGTTGATTCTGCTGCCTGTGATGTTTTTCGGACGATTCTTCTGCGGCTGGATCTGCCCGATGGGCACAATCCATCACTTCTTCGGGAGTCTGAAGTCGGAGAAGAAGCGCGGCAAACAGGGCATCGATGCCAATCGCTACAGACCCTGGCAGAGGACAAAATACGTCATCCTGATTGCGGTGCTGGTGTCGGCGCTGTGCGGAACAGCGTGGGTGGGCTGGTTCGACCCTTTCAGTTTGTTAGTGCGGTCGATGGGTCTGTCGGTCCTGCCGGCGATCAACTACGCGTCGAATTCGTTTCTGAACGCGCTGGAGCATAGTGACATTGGTTTGGTGCAGGCGACGGGCACCGCTCTCCACGCGGCGTTTGCCGCGACCGTTCTGAACTTCAAGCAACCGCACTTCCGCCAGGGGGTGTATCTGGGGCTGATTTTCTTGGTTCTGTTGGCGGCGAATTCGCGGGTAACTCGCTTCTGGTGCCGAGCACTTTGTCCCTTAGGAGCGCTGCTGGGGGTCGCCTCGCGCTGGTCAGTGCTTGGTCTGCATAAGGATGCTGCGACCTGCGATAAATGCAATCGCTGTCTGCTGCATTGTCAGGGTGGCGACGATCCGATTGGAGCGGCGCCGTGGCACAAGGCGGAATGCCTGATGTGCCTCAACTGCCTGGACGCTTGCCCGCACCAGAGCCTTGAATTCCGGTTCTTTCGCAAAGAACCCGAGGTTGCCGGGGCGAACCTGCCGCGGCGCAAGGTGGTGACCGGGATTGCCGCAGGACTGGCCGCGGTTCCACTGCTGCGAGCGAATACGGCGCTGGGAAAGAGCCGGGACGAGCACTTGATTCGTCCACCAGGCGCGCTGGAAGAAACGGACTTCCTCTCACGGTGTATCCGCTGCGGCGAATGCATGAAGGTGTGTCCGAACAATTCACTGCAGCCTGCGCTGGCAGAGGCGGGCCTGGAGGGGTTGTGGACTCCGGTGCTGACGCCGCGTATTGGGTACTGCGAGCCGAGTTGCGTGCTTTGTTCGGAGGTTTGTCCGACGGGGGCTATCTGGAAGCTGACACCGCAGGAAAAAGGCTGGGTCGTGGGCGTCGGCCAGGGCGATGCGAAGTCGGTGCGGCTGGGGACGGCGTTTTATGATCGCGGCCGATGTCTTCCGTGGGCAATGGCGACGGACTGCATCGTATGCGAAGAGTGGTGCCCGGTGTCGCCGAAGGCCATCTACCTGCAGGAAGCGGAGATCGTGGATGCGGATGGGAATATGAAAGTGGTGAAACTGCCGCATGTCGATCCCAGCCGGTGCGTCGGTTGCGGAGCGTGCGAGTATGCGTGCCCGCT
>Ga0181517_10000789_pt1 | contig 39868 bp, 34 predicted proteins | sample PEATcosm2014_Bin_31_FD_119748 | JGI IMG/M metagenome (GOLD analysis project Ga0181517, IMG submission 119748) | Peatland microbial communities from MTU Mesocosm Facility, Houghton, MI, USA - PEATcosm2014_Bin01_30_metaG | ecosystem: Environmental > Terrestrial > Soil > Wetlands > Peat | place... | reverse complement strand
CTCGAGCATGCGCGGATTCATGCCCTCCAGAATCGAGATCACGCCTTCCAGCATCATCTCGCGCCGCCGGTGGCTGTTGTGAATGCGCAGCCGCATCTTGCCGGCGAAGGGCAGAAAGAAGAGGTTCGCAATGCCCACGCCGTAAATCGTGGCCACAAAGGCCACCGCGATGCCGCGGCCCACCTCGTTGATGTTGTCAAGATGCTGCATCACCTGGATCAGGCCGAGCACCGCGCCCAGGATGCCGATGGTTGGCGAAAATCCCCCCGCCGATTCGAACACTGCGGGCAGGCGCTCCTGTTCCTCGGTCAACGACTCGAGAGTGACGTGCATGATCTTGCGCAGCTCCACGGGTTCGGTGCCATCTACGGCCAGCATCAGCGTCTGCTTCAAAAATGGATCCTGGATGGCCTGCAAATCGGCATCGAGCGAAACCACGCCGTGGCGGCGCGCCTTGTTGGCAAATGCCACCAGCTCGTGAATCAGTTGCGCCTCGTGTTTGCGCGGCGCGGCAAACAGATGCCCAAGGCTGCGGAAGGCCGCCACTACGGTGGTCAGAGGAAACTGCAGCATCACCGCGCCCAATGTGCCGCCAAACACGATGAGCGCCGCCGTGGGCTGCAGAACCTGGCCCACGTTGCCGCCTTCGATCAGCAACCCGGCAACAATTCCCGCGATTGCCAGAAACGCTCCGCCGATGCCCGCTTTATCCATGTGCTCGTCCCCCGAGGAAGATTCGAACCCTGCTGCTCTTACTGCCAGGAATTGCCGCTTTGCTTCATCGGGATGGGGGCAGCGGGCTGCACCTCCGCATCCAGGCTTGCCAGGGCTGCTGCACGCTCCAGATCGCTGAAGTGATGCAGCCGCTTGGCCACCACGGCCAGCAGCCGCGCCCGGTAGGCCAGCACCTTCTCCACCACCTCGCCAATCTCTTCGCGCACAATCAGCTTCTCGCCGTTGATCAGCGTCAGCATCGTATCCGGCGAAGCTTCGGCAGTCTTGATCAGGTCGCTGTTCACCACCATTGGGCGGCCGTTGAGTCGCGTCAACTCGATCATCTCCAATCTCCTTCGCTGGGGTTATCGGCATGGCGCGCGAAAGGTTAAAAAAATAAAACCAAAGGTGCGGAAAGGTCCCCGCCGGGACACATTTCGCGCTCCCATAAAGTCCATAAAGGCCGCGCCGAAGAAGGGGCCAGATGCGTCGGTTCCGAGCCGGCAGCAGCTACCCACGGTTGTTAGAAGATGGGGGGCGCTTCCGAGGAAGGGCCGCAAATCACCGCATCCAACAAGGAGAACCCCATGTCCCTGGGTGTCTTGAACAACCTCTCCGCGGTGTATGCGGAGAATAACCTGAACAACACCAACAGCAGCCTGAACACCGTGCTGCAGCAGTTGTCTTCCGGCTCGAAGATCAACTCCGGCGCGGATGACGCTGCCGGCCTTTCGCTGGTCGATGGCCTGCAAGCCAATCAACAGGCTCTCAGCCAGTCGGAAACCAACTCCACCGAAGGCGTCGGCCTGCTGCAAGTGGCCGATGGCGCCCTCTCGCAGGTCACCAGCCTGCTCAACCGTGCCGTAACACTGGCCACCGAGGCCTCGAACGGAACGCTCAACAGCTCGCAGGATGCCGCAGCCAACCAGGAGTATCAGTCCATCCTGTCGGAAATCTCGAACATCGGCTCGACGACCACCTACAACCAGAATGCGGTGTTCAATACGAACGTCAGCATCTACACCGGCGACTCCTCTTCAACGGGCGCCTCTGAAGATACGCTGCATCTCGCCGACCTCGCGTCTTCGTCAGTGGGCGATGCGGGCGGAACCATGCAATACAGCACGCAGAGCAACGGCGTCTTCATGAACCTGTCGAGTTCTCCCACGGATGTCGCAAGCGGCACCGACGACCTCGAGACCGGCACCGACGTGACCTTCAAGGTCTGGGATGCCACGGCAGGAGCCGCCGAAACCGAAACAGTCGCTACCACCGGCACGGAGAACGTCAACCAGTTCATTAACCAGATCAACGATTCGGGCCTCGGCGTCACGGCCAGCCTGGTTACAGCGGCGCAAGCCGTAGGAACCACGGGGGCGGACGGACTTGAGACCGGCATCGAGATCACCGGCAACGTGAATGCCACTACATCCCCAACCGCGCCTGGGGATGCAATGAAGGTGGCAACCACCACCTATGACACCTCTGCGGGGCAGTCAGCGGCGACGACTGTGCAGAATACCACCGGCTCGGCCATTGCGACGATCAGTTACAACTCGGCTGACGATACGAACGTCAATCTTTCGACGACCAGCCTGAGCACGCAGTCCGATGCTGAATCGGCGCTGACCAGCCTGAACACCGCGATCACCGACGTGGCCGCGCAGGACGGCTACATCGGTGCCCAGATCAATACCCTGAACGCGGTCAGCAACGTGCTCAGCACACAGTCTGAGAACGTGCAGTCGGCGCAGAACGCGGTGCAGGCCACCGACTATGCCTCGGCGACCTCCAACATGTCCAAGTACGAAATCCTGAGCCAGACCGGCATCGCCGCCCTGGCGCAGGCCAACTCGCAACAGCAGGACGTGCTCAAGCTGTTGCAATAACCGGGGCCCCCAGCGACCGGTCTTGGGTCGCTGGGGTGAAGTAACCCTACCCTCCGGCGGCGTGTGCAGGATCAAGCAGACGCCGCCGGGCTCAGCCAACCCAACCTCCAGCGACGGATCTCTCGCCGCCGGGGCAACGTCACCCGGCGTCCGCCACCGGCGGATCGCGAACCGGAGCGGGGTGTCCCATGGACGCCCCTCTCTGCGTGGAACGCGTTTCAACCATCGGTTTTGTAACAAGGGCACGGCCTCAGCCGGGCCAACCAGAGCCCACAACAAGGATCGGGCTTTAGCCCCCGAGGTCCACGCCTTCAGCAACGGCCAGATGAAATTTCTCTCACCCGCACTGCGCGCGGGTTGGCTCACAGGCTGCATCAGACCTGCCGGAGGGCGTAATGGGGACCGTAGGACTGAGTTTTGGATCGCCTACGAGCGGCACGGGCTTCAACGTGAGCTCGACCGTGGCCGAAATTGTCAGCAACCTTGCGAATGTCGAGAAGCCCTGGCAGACCCAACTGACCACGCTCGAAAGCCAGGACACCGTGATCTCCAGCCTGGGCACGCTCTTTTCCAATCTCTCCACCGACATGAGCTCGTTGACTGACTTCGAAGGCGTTCTGGCGCAAAAAGAGGGCTCAAGCTCCGACACCAACGTGCTTGAGTTGACGTCGGCTACCTCCTCGGCCGCGGCGGGAACCCACACGGTAGTGGTCAAGAACCTCGCCGAGACCTCGAGCGGCTACATGGCGGAAATCGCCAACAGCTCGGATACGCTGTCCGGCTCGATCACGCTCCAGGTGGGCAGCGGCACGGCGCAAACCATCTCCCTCGATACCTCCGACGACACCCTCTCTGGCCTGGCGTCGGCCATTAACGCCTCGGGCGTAGGCATCACCGCCAGCGTGCTCACCGATGCGACCGGCTCGCGGTTGAGCCTTGTCTCCGGCACTTCGGGCGCAGACGGAAACATCGTCGTCACCGCCAACTCGCTCGCCGCCGCCGCCAGCAACACGCTCGGCGCCACGGTCACGGCAGGCACCGGGACTGGCAGCGGCAGCACAGCCTCGAACGCGCTCCTCACGCCCGTGGCCAGCTCCAGCGAGCAGTTGACCGGAACGCTCAACGTCACCGTGGGCAGCGGCAGCCAGCAATCCATCTCCATGAGCGCGGTCGGCGGCAACACCCTGGCCGATCTCCAGCAGTACATCTACAACAACTCCGCTACGCTGGGGTTTTCGGCTTCTCTCGTCAACAACAGCGACGGCACCGTGAGTCTGCAACTGACTTCCGGCACTCCTGGCAGTACGGGAACGCTCGCTGTCAGCTCCAGTCTCGTCGACCCCAACACCGCCCTGGCTTACACCTCCGCTGTCACCGGCTCCAACGCCAACCTGACGGTGGACGGCGTCAATCTCACCAGCGCCTCGAACACCGTCAGCGATCTCATCCCCGGCGTCACCTTCCAGTTGCTGGCTCCCAGCGCCGAGGAATCCGACGGCAGTCTTGAGCAGGTGCAGGTGGTCATCAGCAACGACAACTCCGGCGTCGAAAGCACGGTCAACCAGTTCGTCTCCGACTACAACTCCCTCATCAGCGCCCTCAACACGCAGGAAGGCGACACCAGTTCCGGCACTCCCGAGCCGCTCTTCGGCTCGCCCACGCTCTCCCTCCTGCAGCAGGAATTGCTCAACGGCCTGAATGCGCAGAACCCCAACGGCACACTGGATTCGATTTCCGCGAGCGGCGCAACCACGCTCTCCGGTTCCATGACGATTCAGGTGGGCGACGGCACGGTCGAAAACGTGGTGATCGGCGCGGCGACCGGCTCCCCGGCCGCAAATACGATCTATACCGGAAGCGGCGTGAATACGCTTTCGGGGCTGGCCAGCGCCATTACCGCTGCGGGTATCGGGGTGACGGCGGGCGTGACGACCAGCGATGGCGAGTCGACCCTCACGTTGGCCTCGCAGACCGAAGGATCGAGCGGAGCGCTCGCGGTGACTTCGGCCATTGTGGCCTCCGCGCCTACAGCTTTGAGCTACACCGACGCAGGATACACGAGCACGACTGCGGACAGTGGAACGGTAGGCACAGTCGCAAACGGCAGCGACATTCTTTCGGGCTCGATGACGGTTCAGGTGGGCAGCGGTACAACCGAAAATGTGGTGATTGGCGCAGCGCCGAGCTCACCCGCGGCGAATACGATCTACACCGGGAGCGGTGCGGATACTTTATCGGATGTGATGAACGCAATCAAAAACGCCAGCCTGGGTGTGACTGCGGAATTGGACAGCGATGGAACCGGGCTGACCCTGACTTCGGGCACGGTTGGGGCGGCGGGCGCGCTGACGGTGACCTCGAACCTCGCGGACACCACCAGCCCGACCAACACCACGCTCAACTACACCAACGCTTCCGACATCAACAGTCTCACTTCCCTCGGCATCAGCGTGAATAACGACGGCTCGCTCACCTTCGACGCCAGCTCGCTCGATTCCGTGCTCAACAGCGACTACTCGAGCGTGGCGAGCTTCTTCCAGAACGCCAGCAGTTGGGGCCAGAACTTCTCCAACGTGCTGACCGATTCCGGCTCCAGCTCCTCTACCGGCATTCTGGGGCTGGCTGCAACCGCCAACAGCACCACCGAATCCACGCTCAACGCGGAGATCTCCAAGGAGCAGAGCTACATCTCCGCTCAGCAGTCCAGCCTCACCACGGAGCTCAACAGCGCCAACCAGGTCCTCGAGGAGCTGCCGTCGCAGTTGCAAGGCATTAACGAGCTGTATTCCGCGATCACAGGCTACAACCAGGGTCAAAACGGATAAGGAAGTGATTCGATATGGCAAGTTACCGTGAACATGCGCTGGATGGTGCAGCCGCTGTCGACCTCGTAGTGGCCCTCTATGACGGCATCATCCGATTCCTGTATGCCGCCATCACGGCGGTGGAGCGCGGCGACGCCGATGCCCGCCGCGCCGCGGTCAAGCGCGCCCTCGACATCATCATTCATCTTCAGGCGCGGCTGCGCATGGATGTAGGCGGGCGCCCGGCGCAGGCGCTCAGCGAGTTCTACGCCGCCATTTTCGCGCAGATTCTGCAGGCATCGCAGTCGGCATCTAGACCCAAGTTCCAGCACGCGATCGACTGTGTTCGCAACGTGCGCGACGCCTGGCGCGAAGTCGCCCACGATCCCAACGTCAACTTCGATTCGCCGCAGGTGCTCATGATGCCGCAGCGCCCCGCGGCCGCCGCACCCGTCGAGCCGGCCTCCGGCTCCAACTGGACCGCGTAACCTCCGCCAGCCCCGCTGACGGGTGCCCCACCTTCGCGACGCTTTTGTCGCCAGCGTGGGATCGCTCCGCTCACTCCGCAAACCTCGCTGACCCGCTGACCCGCTGACTTGCTGCCTTACCCCGCCACCGTCAGCTCTTCTTCGAGCTGCTGCTTCTGGTAGAGGCTCGCATAGTACCCGTCGAGAGCCAGCAGCTCCTCGTGACGTCCCAACTCCACGATTCTTCCCTTGTCGAGCACGGCGATGCGGTCGGCGTTGCGCACCGTCGACACGCGATGCGAGATGAGGATCGAGGTCGTGTTCGCCGTGTAGTTGCGCAGGCCGCCCAGGATGCGCTCTTCGGTGTAGGTGTCCACGCTGGCCAGCGCGTCGTCCAGAATCAGGATCGCCGGCCGCCGCAGCAACGCCCTCGCGATCGCGGCGCGCTGCTTTTGCCCGCCCGAGAGCGTCACGCCGCGCTCGCCCACCATGGTTTCAAAGCCCTGCGGAAACTCCTCGAACTCGCGGCGAATATGCGCCGCTTCCGCCGCTTCCAGCAGGTCCTCGGCGTCGGCATGCGGCGCGCCAAAGGCCAGGTTCTCGCGAATGGTCTCGCTGAAGAGGAACGTCTCCTGCGGCACCATGCCGATGTTGCGCCGCAAAACCTCCAGCGGATACTCGCGCACCGGCCGCCCGTCGATCAGCAGCGCGCCTTCGGGCGCTTCGTAAAGCCGCGGAATCAGGTTGACCAGCGTGGACTTGCCGCATCCCGTCGGCCCCACGATCGCCAGGCTCGATCCCGCCGGAATGTGCAGCGAGACGTCGCGGAGCACCGGCGTATCGCCGTAGCTGAACGTGAGGTGCCGGAATTCGATTTCTCCCTTCAGCACCGTCTCTGGTCCAAAACCTGAAAGCACGGAGTGCCCAAGACCCGAGGCCGCGGAGCGGGGGCCGTCGGAGATCGCGGGCTCGGACTTGAGAATTTCGTCGATGCGCTTCACCGACGCTGTGCCGCGCTGGAAGATGTTAATCACCCATCCCACGGCGATGATCGGCCAGATCAGCATGATCATGTAGGTGCTGAACGCCACGAACTGGCCCACATTGATGCGGCCTGCCAGAACCAGGTGTCCGCCGGCCAGCAGCGTAATGACCATCGAGATGCCGAGAATAAACTCCAGCGTCGGCCACAGCATGCCCATCAGTTGCACCAGGCGCAACGCGCGGCCAATATATTGGCGGTTGAGCCGCTCGAAGAGGCCGATCTGCGACTCCTCGCGCGCGAAGGCGCGGATCAGCCGCACGCCGGAATAATTCTCCTGGGCCTGCGCCGAGATGTCGGAGAAACTCGCCTGGATGCGCTCGAAGCGCTCGTGAATCCTGCGCCCCAGGTACTGTACGAGGATGCTGGCCAGCGGCATCGGCGCCAGCGCCACCAGCGTCAGGTAAGGGCTGATGCGCAGCATGAAGAACAGCGCGAAGACGCTGAGGAAGATGGTATTGGCGCTGTACATGAGCGCAGGCCCCAGCAGCATGCGCACCGCGTTCAGGTCGTTGGTCATCCGCGCCATGATGTCGCCGGTGCGGTAGCGCTGGTAGAAGTCCGTGTCCTCTTTTTCCAGGTTCTTGAACAGGTCGTTGCGCAGGTCGAACTCGATCTCGCGCGAAATCCCGATCAGAACCCATCGCTGCGCGTAGAGAAACACGCCTTTCACCAGGCTGATGGCAACCAGAATCAACGCAAACACCAGGATCAGGTCCTGCGTGGTTCCTTTCTCGATCCTGTTGATTGCCATCCCCAGAACGCGCGGGAACTGCACGGCCACGATGTTTGTGCAAACGCACGCCAGGGTTCCCCGCACGTATCCCCAGCGGTAGCGGCGCATGTAGGGAAAAAGAGGGCCGAGATCACCAAACATATTTCTATTGTACCGGCGGTGCGAATGGAGCTCGAAATTCGCGCATCATCTCGATGAGCTAGGAGCTAGAAGCTAGAGGCTGGAAGCTGCTTTCCTACGTCGGCGTCTTCAGCAGCAGATACCCGCCGACCAGCCCAAACAGCACATCGGCGGACCACGCCGCCACCGCCGCCGGCAGGTAATTTACGTAGCCCATGGCGCCGAACAGGTTGTCGACCACCATATACGCAAGCGCCACGGCAATGGCCACAGCCACGCCGGTAATCGAGCCGCGCCGCCCCATCGAAAGCGCAAACGGAATGGCAAGCATCGCCATTACCACGGTGATCAGCGGATACGAAACCTTATGCCATAGCGCGACACTCAATCGCTTGGTGTCGAAGCCGCTCTGCTGCAAATCGCGGATGTAGCGGTCGAGCTGGCCGAAGTTCATCTCCTGCGATTGCACGTCTTCTTTCTTGAAGTAGTCCGGCGTCGCCCGAATCTCAGGAAAGGATGTCTTCAGGTAAGTTCGGTAATCCGTCACATTCGCGCCCTGCAAGTCGCGCACCCAGCCGCTCTCGAAGGCCCATCCGCCTGCATCCGCGTTCCACACCGCGCGCCTGGCAAAGATGCGCCGCGTCAGTTGGAACGTCGCCGGATCGAACTCGAATACGGAGAGATTCGCAAACTCGTTCTGGTCGGGATCGAAAAACTCGTAATAGAAAATACGCCCTGGCTCACCCGGCTGCGGTTTCTGGCCCATCATCCATTTCTGCTCGGGATGCAGGAAGGTTTGTGTGGGCCGGCCCTTGATCACATTGAGCAGCGCCTCCTGCCTGCGATTGGCCTGCGGCAGATAGTACTGGTCGAACAGGAACAACGCCATCGCCAAAGTCAACGCAATCGCCACAATGGGGACAATCAGCCGATACAGGCTGATCCCCGCGGCCTTGATGGCGACGATCTCGCTGTTGCGGTTCATCACACCAAAGGTCACCAGCGCCGCGATCAGCACTGCCAGCGGAGTGATGAGGTAGAGCATGCTCGGCGTCAGGTTCAGCAGGTAATCGCCCACAATGAAAAGCGCAATGTGGTTTTTCAGAATGTTGCCCACCAGTTCGAAGAAAGTGAAAACGAGCATGAGCAGCACAAATCCGAAAAGCACCATGGCAAACATGGTGACGAACTCACGCAGGATGTATTCGTCGAGAATGCGCGGAAAAACGCTGCGCGGCTTGGCTCTCTGCGTGCGCGACTGGAACTTGCCGAGAAGCTGGTTTAGCTGGAACCCGCTGGTCTTGGCCGGCACCTTGAATTTGGGCAATCGCGAAGCCCATGCCGCCATGGCGCTCAGAATCTGCCCGCCCGTCGCCATCTGCCACAGCAGAAAGATCCCGGCCGCGGCAAAAATGATGTTCGCCGCCCACACGGCAATGAAAGCTGGCAGCCCGCTCTGATGCCCCAGAGAAATGCCGGTCAGCGAAAGGATGTAATACAAGAGCACGAGCAGAATCGTGAAAACAATACCGGCGCTCTTGCCTCCGCGCCGCGAATTCACGCCCAGCGGCACGCCCAGTAGCATCAGCACCACGCAGGCCACGGGAAGCGCGAACCGGTTGTACATCTCGATCAGGTAGTTCTTTTGGTCTGGTTTCCCCTTGAACTGGTGGATGCGCCCGAACAAAGCGCTCATCGGCATCGCATAGAGCACCGTATCCATGCGCCCCAGGTGCACGTCGCTCTGCGGGTTCAGCGCCAACGGCAAGTCCGCGGTCGTGAACGTCGAGATATTCGATTGCCCCGGCTCGTCGGCCACGGTCTCGTCGCGCAAGCCATCGCGCAGCCGCATGATCAGTTCCTGCGGGTTGTCGTTCACCACCGTGGCCGACGCGGCGGTCGTGATCACCGGATTCACGGGATCGCTGACGTCGGCCATGAAAACCTGGCGCCAGTTGGCCGCGCCGGCGCCCGCGCGCACGTCCTGCACGTAGAGAACGAAGTTCTTGAAATCCTCATAGAAGACGCGCGGCTCAATCTCGTACGATGCTTGCGAAGTCTCCAGCGCCTGCTGCATCTCGATAATCGCCTGGTTGGCGCGCGGGGCCACATACAGCGAGTTGCCCAGTCCCAGCAGCGTGCCTGTCACTGACACGATCGCTGCCACGCGTACAAAGTATCCGATACCCAGTCCCGAGGCGCGCATGGCGATAATCTCGCTGTCGGCCGCCAGGCGGCTAAAGCCCAGCAGCACACCCCAGAGCACCGCCATGGGAATCGTTACCTTGAGCAGGTTGGGCAGCGTGAAGACGAAAATCTCCGCCACATCCACCCAAGTGGAACTGTTGCGCACCACCACCTCAAGGATGTGCGGCAGCTGCGGCATGAACAAAATGAACGTGAAAAGCGCGCAGCCGATGAGCGTCAGGGAGAGGATCTCGCCGAGAATGTAGCGGGTCAGGATGCGCACAGACAGACTCTGCGTCTAGTTTAGCGTGCCAGCGCGCTAAGAGACCGCTCGCGGCACAGGAGCTGCCGTGCAAGCGCATGAACGATTCTCGATGGAAAGCCAGACGCCGCTCGGCGCGCCGTAGGCGCATCGTTTGTTAGCCCCGCGCTTCAGCGTGGGGATTGGGCGCCGAAAAATGGGCTGTAAGCCCCCGTAGGGGCGGCGCGAACCAGTTGCACCTTCCCTATTTTCTTACGAGCGCGGTATTTTCCCCGGGCTGCCATCCCCGCAGCCGCAAGCTGTTTCCCAGCACGCACACCGAGCTCAGCGCCATCGCCGCCGCCGCCAGCCACGGCGTCAGCAGAATGTGAAATGCCGGGTACAGCGCTCCCGCTGCCAGCGGAATCCCAAGCATGTTGTAGCCCACGGCCCAGCCCAGGTTTTGGCGCATCACGCGCACCGTTTGCCGCGCCAGTTCATGCGCCGCGGGAATGGCCGCCGGCTGCGCCCTCAGCAGCAGCACATCGCCCGCCTCCTGCGCCAGATCCGCACCGCTGCCCATGGCGATGCCCGCGTCCGCCGTGGCCAGCGCCGCCGCGTCGTTGATCCCGTCGCCCACCATGGCCACGCGCAGCCCAAACTTTTGCAGCTCGCGAATTCTTTCCAGCTTTCCCGCCGGATCCAGGCCCGCTTCCACTTCGACGATTCCCGCCTGCTCCGCAATCGGCGCCGCTGCCGCTGCCGAGTCGCCGGTCAGCATCAACACGCGCAACCCCGCGCCGCGCAAGGCAGCCACGGCTGCAGCCCCATCGGGCCGCAGCGCATCGCGCGCGTCGAACAACGCGGTTGGAGCCCCATCCACCGCCATCCACAACCGCGTCACGCCCGGCTCCGGCGCAGCCACATTGCCGGGCAGCTTGATGAGGAACTCACGGAAGAGCGCCTCATTGCCCAGCAGACACTCGTGCCCCTCCACGCGCGCCGAGAGTCCACGCCCGGGAAAGATCTGCACATCCTCGGCGGGTCTCCACTCGAGCCCGCGCCCGCGCGCGGCATCGATGATTGCATGCGCCAGCGGATGGTTCGACCGCTCCTCCGCCGCCGCAGCCATGCGCAGCAACTCGCGCTCTCTCGCCTTCTGCTCTTCCGTGCCCTTGGTCCCTACGTCCCTAGTCCCTATTCCCTGTATTTTTTCCAGCACCGGCCTTCCCGCCGTCAGCGTCCCCGTCTTGTCGAGGACCATCGCGTTCACACGCGCCAGCCGTTCCAGCGCTTCGCCGCCCTTGAAGAGCACCCCCATTTGCGCGCCTCGGCCCACAGCCACGGTCAACGCCGCCGGCACCGCCAGTCCCATCGCGCATGGGCACGCAATCACCAGCACGGCCACGGTATTGGCCAGCGCCAGCGGCAACGAATGCGCGGCCACGAGCCAAGCCGCAAACGTCACCACCGCCAGCCCCAGCACCACCGGCACAAAAATCGCGCTGGCCGCATCCGCCAGCCGCTCCATGGGCGCGCGCGAACTCTGCGCCTGGTTTACCATGCGCGCAATCTGCGCCAGCATCGTCTCTTCGCCCAGCGACTCGGCGCGGCACACCACGGCGCCGTCGTAATTCAGCGATCCCGCCAGCACCCGTCCGCCTACTTCACGCTCCAGCGGCGTCGCTTCCCCGGTCAGCATCGACTCATCCACCGAGGTGCGCCCCTCCAGAATGGTCGCGTCCACGGGAAAGCGCTCGCCGGGCAGCACCACGACGCTGTCGCCCGGCCGCACCTCTTCAAGCGGCACCACCGTTTGCACGCCGTCTACCAGGCGTCGCGCCGTCGCCGGCCGCAACCGCGAAAGCGCGTCCAGCGCCGCCAGCGCCCGCCGCTTCGCCCTCGCCTCTAGCGCCTTGCCCAGCAGCAGAAAGCCCACAATCAGCAGCACCGCGTCAAAGTACACCGCCCGCCCCGGCGCCGGCCAAGTCGTGGCATACGCCGAATAGGCAAATGCCACGCCTGTTCCCAGGCTCACCAGCGTGTTCATGTTGGTCGTCCGGTGCCGCAGTGCGCGACCCGCGCTGATGTAAATGCCGCGCCCCGCCCACGCCACCACAGCCGCCGTCAGCGCGAGCAGGAACCAGCGCAGCGCCGGAGCCGGGATTGCGTAGAGCCACGGCAGTGCGCGAGCCAGGAAGAAATCGCGCGCGCCCATTTCCTTTTCGAGAGGCATCGCCAGCAACATGGCTGCCGCGCCCGCGCCCAGCGTCACCCACGTCTTGGTTGCCGCGCCCGCAGCTGCATCCTCAACACGCGCGCCCGTCTCGCCCGCGCGCGGCAGCACCGCATCGTAGCCCGCTCCGCGAATCGCCTCCACCAGTTGTTCGGGCGCTGCCAATGCCGGATCGAACACTACGCTGGCGCGATGCGCCATCAAATCCACGCGCGCCGACTCCACGCCCGCCGTTGCGCGCAGCGCCTCTTCCACGTGGTGCTGGCACGAGGCACACGTCATGCCCAGAACGGGCAGTGTCAGCGATTCTGCGGTGCGCGAGGCCACGGCCGGCTCCCAATCTCCGCGTTATGATTCCAAATGCGCGGCGAAGCCGGCCTTGGCCAGCGCGGCAAGGGCAAGATCCACCGCCGCGGGATCCTCGGCTGCAGTCAGCCGGGCCGCTCCTATGCGAACCTCATTCACCGTCACGCCCGGAGTCGCAGCCAGCGCCTGGCTCACGCGGCGCACACAGGAGCCGCAGTGCATGCCATCGATTCGCAATGTGAATTCCGCCATCTTTCGTTCCTCCGCGTCTTTATTCGATGATAGCGGGAGACGTACGATTCTGGCGTGGACCGTCCGGTCAAAACTAACGGATGATGGGGAGAATGTTGATCTTGAGTTTGATGAGCCAGATCCGCGAAAGGGCACGACTTTAGTCGTGCCATAGACGCTACACAACGATGGGGGCTTTAGCCCCGGAGGGATCTTGAATGGAGCACGTGCAACGCGAGTTTCCTCAGTCGCCGCTGGTCGCCGTGGGCGCGGTCGTAGTCCACGAGGGCCGCGTGCTGCTCGTGCGCCGCGGCAGTGAGCCCCTCAAGGGCCATTGGACGCTCCCCGGCGGCGCGCTTGAGGTTGGCGAAACCATCGTCGAGGGCGTCGCCCGCGAAGTGCGCGAAGAAACCGGCCTCCTCGTCGAGCCGCTGGAGCTGGTTGAACTCCTCGACCGCATTCATCGTGAAGGTGGGCGCCAGGCCGGCCGCGTTCGCTACCACTACGTCATCGCCGACTACCTTTGCCGCGTCACCGGCGGCGAGCTGCGCGCAGCCTCCGACGCCGACGCCGTCCGCTGGGTGGAGCGCGCGGAATGGAACAGCCATAGCGCCCTCGTCCTCGATCCCATCACCGTGCGCGTCATTGAAAAAGGATGGCAAAGAGCGCAAGCTCTGCTATCAGAAAGAAGCTAAGCTGATGACCAAGCCCATCGCTCATCCGTTGCATTGGATCAAGTGGCCTCTCGTGTCCCTGCTTGCCCTGGCGCTGCTCGCGGGCATTGGATTCTTTCTCCGCCCCGTCGCATATCTCAACGCATGGACGTATTTGCACGAAGACCTCGCGGGCATTGACAGCCGAGCCGTGCAAGTCGGGGGCCATCGCGTGCACTATCTTGCCGAGGGCCCGGCCAACGGTCCCGTCGTCGTTCTCGTGCACGGCCTCGGCGCCAGCGCGGAGTACTGGCGCAACCTCGCTCCGTATCTCGCCCAATCCGGCTTCCGCGTCTACATTCCCGATCTCATCGGCTACGGCCGCAGCGAGCACCCCGCGGATTTCTCCTATTCGGTGCGCGACGAAGCCGCCGTGGTCGTGGGCTTCATGGACGCGCTGGGCCTCAAGCAGGTCGAGCTCGGCGGCTGGTCTATGGGCGGATGGATTGCGGCGCTCGTCGCCGCCGAGCATCCCGAGCGCGTCAGCCGCCTCATGCTCTTCGACGCCGCCGGCCTCCGTGTCCCGCCAACGTTTGACACCGCCCTCTTCACGCCCACCACCGTCGCCCAGCTCGACGAGCTGAAGGCCCTTCTCTCGCCGCAGCCTCAGCCCATTCCCGCCTACGTCGCTCGCGATATTCTGCGCCACTTCCGCCGCAACGGATGGGTGGTGCACCGCGCCCTCGCCACCATGTTCACCGCGCAGGACGTGGTCGACAACGTTCTTCCGCAACTCAAAATGCCCGTGCTCCTCGTGTGGGGCTCGCTCGACCAAATCACGCCGCTCAGCGACGGAGAAACGATGCACCGCCTCATCCCGCAATCCCAGCTCGACGTCTTTCCCGGTTGCGGACACATGGCGCCCATCGAGTGCTCCGCCGCGCTCGGCCCCAAAGTCGTCGCCTTCGCGCGTGAGTGATCTGCTGACCCGCTGACTCGCCGACTCGCTGACTTGCCGACTCGCAATTTGACGTGGCCTCGCCCCCTTTGCGAGACTCCGCCCATGGGATACAGCGGAAAGATTGAATACGCCGGAGCGCGCAAAATCCGGGAACGCAACACCAACCTCTATCGCCTCGCGCACTGGCCCATCTGGATCTGGGTCTTCTTTCTGGCGCCCGGCCCCCTCACTTTCAGCCTCTTTTCCGGCGGTTTTCACTGGATCAACTGGGCGTGGCTCGCGGCCGTCCTCATCGGAACCGGCATCGCCTGCTACAGCGCGCAGCTTCCCGGCTCGGAGCATCGTCCCTACATCCTGCGCTTCGACGAGGACAAGCCCAATCCGCTCTATCGCCGCGTCTGCTACACCTTTGCCTGGAACGCGATTCTGAACTATGCACTCCTCAACATGGCGGCCCTGATCTACGCCGCCGCCACCGGCGTCTGGCGCATGAAGCAGATTTACCTTTACGGCTATTCGCCGCTCTGTGCCTTCATCCTGCTCCTCGGCATGTTGGGCAAACTGCCTCGCGTTGGAGTATCCACGCAGCGCGAAGGCTGGGAACGCCGCTATTTTTATGGATCCGTCTGGGCCGTCACCGCCGCGCAAACCACCTTGCTCATCTTGTGGAAGACGCTTCCGGAAAACTCCACTGGCAGCCTTATAAAACTCGTGGTCTTCGTCGGCGTGCTCGTGGTCTTCGGCATTGCGGCCGCGCGCGGCGCTCTGCCTCGCACCCGTCCCATCGTCCCCGGCGAACTCATGGTTTCCGACTGAGACCAGCTCACCACACTCGATGAGCTAAGAGCCGGAAACCGCGAGTGGAAGCTGTTTTTACTTCTCCGGATTTGCAGAAAATTTCGCCGTTTCGGCGCACAATAAGGGCAGGAATCGCAAGAGAAGGGGCTCAGGCCCTGCGCTTCGCTGCGCGAACGTCGCAAAGGTCCGCCGCAACCCTTTGTCTGGAGAACTTTGCATGTAACTCATTTGATTAGAAGGATTGGCATGTAAAATATTCTGCCGAGAGACGTTAGAGGGCAGCCTCTGCCTAACCTTCATGACATGAGGACTTTATCCAAAATATCAAAAGGGGTGGAGGGGGAGGGGGGGTAGCCCCTCCCAGGTGATCCAAATCACATTTGACCGTCACCCCCGAGCGGTATAAGAAGGTTGCTATGTGTCTCGCAATTCCTGGAAAAGTCGAAGAGATCACCACCGACGGCCTCATCCGCATCGGCCGCGTCAACTTTGGCGGCGTGATTAAGAAAGTCTGTCTCGACTACGTGCCCGAGGTCGAGGTTGGCGACTACACCATCGTTCACGTCGGTTTTGCCATCTCCAAGATCGATGAGGAGACTGCCGAGCAGACCCTCGCCGACTTCCGCGCCATGGGCGTGCTCGACGAAGAACTGGCGAGCGAAGAAGAGGCCTTTGCCCGCGCGGCCCAGCGGCCGCAGTCAAGCTGCCCCGATGGCAGTTGTTCGGGAAAATGCGGATGCACCGGCGATGCCTCGACGAACACTGCCAACTCAGCGAACAAACAATGAAGTACCTCAACGAGTTTCGTAACGGCGAAATTGCTCGCGCCCTGGCGCGCGAAATCGCCCAGGTCACCACGCGCCCCTGGAAGATCATGGAAGTCTGCGGCGGACAAACCCACTCCATCATCAAGAACGGCATCGATCAGATGCTCCCCGCCGGCGTCGAAATGATTCACGGCCCCGGCTGCCCCGTCTGCGTCACGCCGCTCGAACTCATTGACAAGGCGCTGGCCATCGCTGCGCAGCCCGGCGTCATCTTCTGCTCCTTTGGCGACATGCTCCGCGTTCCCGGCACCGACGCCGACCTGTTTCAGATCAAGGGCCGCGGCGGCGACGTGCGCGTGGTCTATTCGCCATTGGACGCAGTTGAACTCGCCGTAAAAAATCCCGACAAGCAGGTGGTCTTCTTCGGCGTGGGCTTTGAGACCACCGCGCCGGCCAACGCCATGAGCGTGCATCTGGCCAAGCGCCGCGGCCTCACGAACTTTTCAGTGCTCGTCTCGCATGTTCTCGTTCCCCCCGCCATCTCCGCCATTCTCGAGTCGCCCGGAAACCAGGTGCAGGCTTTTCTCGCCGCTGGCCACGTTTGCAGTGTGATGGGCTACTGGGAGTATCCGCCGCTGGCTGAGAAATACCGCGTGCCCATCGTCGTTACGGGCTTTGAACCGCTCGACCTCCTCGACGGCATCCGTCGCGCAGTGGTGCAACTCGAAAGCGGCCGTCACGAAGTAGAGAATGCTTACAGCCGCGTCGTCACCTTCGAAGGCAATCGCCCCGCGCAACAGCTGTTGAGCGAAGTCTTTGAAGTCACCGATCGCGCCTGGCGCGGCATCGGCGTGATTCCGCAGAGCGGTTGGCGTCTCAACGCGGACTACCGCGCGTTCGACGCCGAAGAGCGCTTCCACATTACCGGCATTCACACTGAAGAGTCGCCGCTGTGCCGCGCGGGCGACGTGCTGCGCGGGGCCATCAAGCCGGCCCAATGTGCCGCATTTGGCAAAGAGTGCACGCCGCGCCATCCGCTCGGCGCCACCATGGTTTCCAGCGAAGGCGCCTGCGCCGCCTATTACAACTACGGACGCTTTTTGTCGGCGGAGGAATTGGCCTGCGCAGGAAAAGGCAGTAGCTGATTCTTCAGAATGGCTCTGTAACAAGGGCACGACTTTAGTCGGGCCGAAAGATGCAGAAGAAACGCGGGGCTTTAGCCCCTGCGGGATGAAAGCCCGAATCTGCACTACCATTTCAAGGAGCTTTTGAAAGCGATGCCCGATTTCTCCAACTGGTGCTGCCCACTGCCGCTGGCGGACTATCCCACCATCGTGATGGGCCACGGCGGCGGCGGCAAGCTGGGTAACGAGCTGGTCGAACATCTGTTTCTGCCCGCGTTCCGTAACCCCGCGCTTGAAAACCTGGGCGATGCCGCGGTGCTTGAGACTCCAGGTGCGAGGCTCGCGATGAGCACCGACTCGTTCGTCGTACAGCCATTGTTTTTTCCCGGCGGATCGATTGGCGAGCTTGCAGTGAACGGCACTGTCAACGACCTCGCCGTCTCCGGCGCAGAGCCGAAGTTCTTGAGCGCCAGCTTCATCCTCGAAGAGGGATTCGCGCTGGCTCAGCTCGCGGCCATCGTCGACGACATGGCCAAAGCCGCCGCAACCGCAGGCGTCAAAATTGTTACCGGCGACACAAAAGTCGTCGAGCGCGGCCACGGCGACGGCTGCTACATCACGACTGCTGGTGTCGGTCTCATGCGACCGGGCATCTCCGTAAATCCGCTGCATGCAATGCCCGGTGACGCGATCCTCATCTCGGGGACCATCGGCGACCACGGCATGGCCATCATGAGCGTGCGCGAAGGCCTCGAGTTCGAAAGCCAGATCCGCTCCGATTGCGCCGCGCTCAACGGCATGATCGCCGAAGTCCTCGACGCCGCGGGTACTTCGGTCCACGCCATGCGCGACCCCACGCGCGGCGGCCTCGCTTCTACGTTGAATGAGATTGCGCACTCCTCCAATGTCGGCGTCGCCATCGACGAGAGCCAGGTCCCGGTGCGGCCCGAAGTGCAATCCGCGTGCGAGCTGCTTGGGCTGGACCCGGTGTACGTGGCCAATGAAGGCAAAGCCGTCTTCTTCGTCGCGACGGAAGCCGCCGAGCGAGTATTGGAAGTACTTCGCGCGCATCCGCTGGGAAAAGACGCCGCGCGCATCGGCCATGTGACCGCGGAACACAAGCACATGCTGGTCGCGCGCACCGCCATGGGCGCCAACCGCGTCATCCCCACCATGATCGGCGAGCAGCTTCCGCGCATCTGCTAGAAGCAGAGAGCAAGGGCATTTGGGAACGAGCGAACAAGAAAACGCCGGAAGCCGGCGACGGTGCTTCGCGCTGGGCGAAAAGAATGCACTTCGCCTTGCAGTGATCGATGTACTGAACTGCTCCACTTTGTGTACGATTTCGAGACAGAAATCGGGTGATTAATTACCTAAGTGGCAAAACGATCCAGATCTCCCGACTTACTCTCAACAGTAAGTAACTGAGACCGGTGACTTATGGCGGCAAAATAATTCTAAGAGACTTTTAATCCTCCTAAATCCCGTTCAACATTACTTAGAAGTAACTCAGATCGCGGGATCGATCGCGCAACGAACAAACAGAATTGAAGCTCCGCTTTGCTGAGCGCGGAGCCGCTTCCGGTTCCGCGATCTTGAAAAAGGGATCGCCCCACATTGTCACGAAAGATTTTCACTCTGGCCGGAGCGCTTGTGCTCACGGCATTGACCTCGTGTGCTTTGCCGTCGGCTTCGTCCTTTCGCGGGTCGCAGCCCGTCGACGAGTCGCAGACGGTAACGCTCCAGGGCAACGTGCATCCGCTGGCCCGCGCGGAGTTTGACCTGGGTGCGGTGAGCGCCAATTTGCGCCTGGAACGATTGCTACTCGTGCTTTCGCCCACTGCGGAACAGCAAGCCGCACTCGATGCCCTGGTGGAAGCGCAGCAGGATCCGAGCTCGCCGCATTATCAGCAGTGGCTCACGCCCGCCGAGTTTGGAGCCGAGTTTGGAGCCAGCGAACCACAATTGGCGCAGGTCACTTGCTGGCTCACGGCCCACGGATTCACGGTCGAAGAGGTTTCCGCCGGACGCCGCTTGATCGCTTTCTCCGGTACCGCGGGCGAGGTCGCAAGCGCCTTTCACACCGAGCTGCATCGTTATCGCGTTGAGGGAATAGAGCACATTGCCAACGCAAGCGATCCACAGATTCCCGCAGCATTGGCCGGAGTCGTCGGTGGCGTGGTCACGCTCAGCGACTTCCGCCGCGCCTCGCAGATCGCATCGCAGAGATCGTTCGCCACGCAGCCGGATTACTCCGCCGGCAGCACGCACAATGTCTTTCCGGCGGATTTCGCCACCATATACGACCTCAACCCGCTCTACAGCGCAGGCACCACGGGCTCTGGCACGGCCATCGCCGTTGCCGGGCGCAGCAACATCAACCTTAGCGATGTCGCAACTTTCCGCACCATCGCCGGCCTCGCAGCCAACACGCCGTCGGTGCTGGCCGACGGCGCCGATCCCGGATTGGTCACCGGCGATCAGAGCGAATCCACGCTCGACGTGGAGTGGAGCGGCGCGGTTGCGCCGGCGGCCGCAGTGAATCTTGTCGTTGCGGCCTCCACCGCAACCACGGACGGCATCGATCTCGCCTCCGCGTACATTGTGAATCACGCCACTGCGCCGGTGGTGAGCGTGAGCTACGGCACTTGCGAGCAGCAGATGGGCGCGGCGGAGCTGACCTTCTACAACAGCCTGTGGGAGCAGGCCGCGAGCCAGGGAATGAGCGTCTTTGTGGCCGCGGGCGATGCCGGCGCGGCTGGATGCCAGTCGGGCAATGCCACCGCGGGATCGTCCGCAGCGGTGAACGGGCTGTGCACTTCGCCTTATGCCACATGCGTGGGCGGAACGGAGTTCAACGAGGGCTCGAACGCGGCGCAGTATTGGTCCACGGCAAACTCCGCCGGATACGGTTCCGCGCTCGGCTACATTCCCGAAGAAGTGTGGAACGAGAGCGCGCTTGACGGCGGCGCGGGGCTGTGGGCGTCGGGCGGCGGCGCGAGCGTGGTGTACGCGCAGCCCGCATGGCAGCAGAACGTGAGCGGAACTGGCGCGGCCGGTGGCATGCGCGCCGTGCCGGATGTTTCGCTCTCGGCCGCGAATCACGATGGTTATTTCATGGTGGAGAATGGCGCCTTCTGGGTTGTCTCCGGCACCTCCGTCTCGACCCCGTCGTTTGCCGGCATTATGGCCCTGGTCATTGCAAAAGAGGGCGGCAAAGGCAAGGGCAGCGCGAATCCTCGCCTCTACGCGTTGGCGAGCGTGGTCCCCAATCCATTTCATCCCACGCCATCCGGCAACAACACCGTTCCCGGCGTCGCGGGATTCACCGCCAATGGCGACCCCTACAACCTCGCCACCGGCCTGGGGTCGGTGGATAGCACATTGCTCGTGAACGGCTGGAACACGAGTGGGACGTCCGGCTCGCCGACGCTGGCATTGACGTCGGTGGTGCAATCGGCGACCATCGCCCCGGGCGGCTCAACGACGATTCAGTTCACCGCGATCACCGGAGGGTCTTTCGCCGGCGACGTCAGCTTCTCTGTCAGCGACCTGCCGGGCGGCGTTACGGCCGCGTGGTCCACGAACCCGCTCACTCCGGCCTCGAGCGCAAACACGAACAACGTGTCGCTCCAGCTCTCTGCCGTTCAGGGAGCAGCCTCCGGCTCGACAAGCGTCGTGGTCGCGGCGACGGGCGATGGCCTGACTGCGCAGCAAACTATCACGGTCACGGTAGCCATGCGTGTGAACGGCTGTTCCCGATTCAGTCTGCTGCCCACCGGTTGCAGACCCCTGCCGCGCATGCCGGCCATCTAGAAAGAAGCGGAGTTGGCAGGGCTAGCGGAGTCAGGGCCGGCGGCAGAACGCAATTATTCAAACAGCGCAAAGGCTTCTTTGACCTGATCGGGCAGTGTGGCGTGCGCTTCCGGCAAAGAGGCGCTGATCTCGAGCACCGTTGCCGGAGGCGTCTCCAGCGCCTTCAGAGCCTTTGCCGTGGCCGGCCAGTCGATCGTCCCGCCGCCGGGCCACAGGTGCTCGTCTTTCATGCCGTGGTTGTCGTGTACGTGCACCGTGGCAATGCAGTTGCCGAGGGTTGCCAACGCGTTCGCCGTTCCCACCGTGATATTCGCGTGGCCAAGATCCAGGCAAACACCGACATTGGTCAGGTGCCCCATTTCGAGAATGATGACGAGGTGCTCCGGCGTGGTGGCCTCGCTCAGCAGATTTTCCACCAATAGGCGCACGCCAAGCGGCCGCGCAAAGGCGCCCAGATGCTCCAGTGCCGTGAGCGCATATTCAACGGTGCGCGGCGACCACTCATCGTCGCGTTCGCCAAGGTGCATCACAAGATTGCGCAGAGGGATGTGCTCCGCCGTTTCGAGTGCGCGCTTGATCTCGTCCATGGCGTCGATGCGTCGCGTCTTCTCGGGATGCAGCACATTCACTCCGGGCGCGCCGGCACGGCCCATTTCGCTGTCGGGATAAAGCGGTGCGTGCATGGAAAAAGGCTCGAGCGCGTTGGAGCGGAACCACTCGGCCAGCTCCGTCACATGCTCGCGGCTGGTGTAGTCGAAGTGCTGGCGCGCGGCAAAAATCTCCACCGCCTGTGCGCCGGAGCGCTCCGCGAGCTCGAGCAGCCCAGGGTGCAGACGATGTTTCAGAAACACGTGAGTCGATAGAACGCGCAGCATATTGGTGTGGCCCCTCGCGCCAGACTGTCATGAATCCCAAGCCGAGCGCCTTCTCTATTCTCGCATTTTGATGAGGTCTTTCGCTTCGTTGCTCTTGCTGTTCATGGTGCGGCAGACGAAGAACGCGGCAGTCCGTCTATCATCGAAACTGGCACGGCGCGCCTGCGCGCGAATCCGATTGTGGGAGTCTGAAAGCGTGGACGAAGTGTTTTGGATCGAAGGAAATCCTCCGGTGCCGCTGGCCATCGTGCTTTGCCCACGCGGCGGCAGCTTGCTTGAGGACGAGTTAAGCGAGATCGCACGGAGTGGCGTACAGACAATCGTCTCGCTGCTCGAACTGGATGAAGCCGATTGGCTTGGCCTGGGCCAGGAAGGCGCGCTTGCCGAACAGTTAGGCATGAACTTTCTTTCGTATCCGATTCAGGACGTTCACGTGCCGGCGAATCTGCAGTCGTTCAGAACATTTGCGTCAGGCCTAGCGGATCGGCTTCGCGCGGGAGAGCGCATCGGCATGCACTGCCGGGGTAGCATCGGCCGCGCTCCGCTTACCGCGGCGTGCACGTTGATCCATCTCGGCTGGGGCGCACAGGACGCTTTGGCAGCCATCGGGGCGGCGCGAGGCTACGAGATTCCCGATACCACAGAACAGTTGCGATGGATTCTGAAATACAGAGCGCAACCGTGAACGCAGAATTGCCCAATCCTACCCCCAATCCGATCATCGACCTGAGCTTTCCGCACCGCTGGCAGGCCGAACTCCTGGCCGCACGGCCCTTGATTTTGCCGCCGCGTCACTTCACTTATCCACGCGCGGCCGAGGAGGTGGAACGCGGCGCGCTCGAAGTGATGATTCGCTTTCACGCGCCGCATGCGCAGCCATTTCTAGCCACGTGCGCCCTGGGATTTCGCGATCCGATTGTCCCGACCGGGCTTTGGTCTACTCCACAGCCAGAAGAAATCTGTGCAGTCGCGGGAGGTTACGCCTACCTCATCGACACTACCGCGCCCGAACATTTCACGATGATTCCCTACCGGCCCGTGCTCGAAGTGCGCGCGGTGGTTGCGGAGGGTCTGCTCTTATTCGTCGGCCACCATTCGATTCTTGCGTGGGGGCCAAGCGGGCAGGCGTGGGAGTCGGCGAAACTCTCCGATGAAGGCGTGAACCTTGCCGGGATCGACGGCGGCCTGCTGCGCGGAACGGGCTGGGACATGAGGAGCGACCGCGAGAAGCCGTTCGCGCTCGACCTGCGAACCGGCTTTCTGCTTCCCTTGCGCGCAGGCTGATCCTCAATCGTCCTTGTCGCTGCCCATCTCCCAGGTCACTTTGAAGATGACGCCGACGGGGTTGCTTTGCGGACCCGCACCAACAGGCATGCCGATTCCGGCCTCGAACCGGTGAGGCAAATGTTTGTAGATGCCCGGCGTTACGTAGAAGCTGTTCACGCCCGCGTCGCGACGGCCGTTGAATTCCAATGTCGGAATCCAATGGTGCGGGATCGGCCGGTCCGCCGCGACGTTATATTCGAGCGAAGTGTCGTCACCGAGTTCCGGAATGAAGCTGGTGTGAATCTGTAACCTACCGAATGCCTTGGCGATGAGCAGCTCTGGCTCGTAGCTCAAGTCTCCGCGCCTCGTGAGCGGCGCTTCCACGCCCATCGCTCCACTCAACGCGAAGGGATGGTTGCCGCGGATGAACTGGTAGAGAATGCTGACGTCGGCGGCGCTCCAACTCACTGGAGTCTCGCTGGTCGGCGTGGATTGGATGCCGTAGGGTGCCTCGATTCCCAATTGCAATCGGTCCGTGAGGCCGTATTCGATGTCGAGATCAGCTGATTGGCCGTCCATGGAATCGCCCCGTCCGCGAAACGCCGCGCTGTCGACAGTCAGTTGCAGTTCCGTTCGCTCCTCGCTGCGGACGGCTTCGGACAAAAAGAATTCTTCAATGTATTCCGGCAGGGGTCCGTCGCGGGTTACTGCGGGCGGAAGGCCGTTGTCGGGTTGCGCAGCGGGTTTCTGGGCCGCGGCAACTATGGTTGTGCCAACAAGCAGGCAAATACAGGACGCACGCAACCAAGGCGCCAGCCCAAAGTTTCCTTCTCTGAACAAGAGATCCTCGATTCCCGTTGTTTGCAGCGAGTAACGGCCGGGCTGGCGCGCGATAAGGCGCGCATGGTCTAGGCATGTATCGGGCAAGCAGAGGAATCAGATGCGAAGCGGGATGCGGGGCGGGGATGTGTCGGAGAAGAGCAGTAGTGGCGCGACAGAACGATGCCACGCGCGGGCCGATGCGGTTCTGAGATGCGCGCACCGGGCCAGGGGACAAATGATGCGGACAGCGGCAATGGCAACCGCGGCCAGCAATCCGGCGGCAATGGCCAACACGGCTACGTGGAACTCCGTGTCGCTCGCCAGACCTGGCGTCGCATCCCAACTATCGAACGCTTCCAGAACCGGAGCAAGCAACGCCACGAAAAGCAGCACCACCAGAGCGCGCCGTAGGAAGGTCCCGATCATGAAGAAATCTTACAGGACTTTACCGCGATGCAGACACGCGGAACTCTTTGCGTGTGCAACTTCAATCGGCAGCCGTGCTCTTCTGCGCCGCGGGAGTTAATTGCTGGTACGCCGCGTAGACGCCCTCAAACACCGAGTCCCAACTCGCCTTCAGTGCATATGCGCGTGCGGCCTCGCGCATTTTGGCGTGGCGCGCAGAATCCGCGAGGATCTCCGTGATCGCCGAAGTAAACTGACCGTCGGGCACGATGCGGCCGGTTTCGCCGTCGCGTACGATGGTGCGCGGCCCGCCGTCGGGCGTGACGATGGCCGGCACGCCACTGGCCAGCGCCTCCAGCACCACGTTGCCAAACGTGTCGGTGTGCGAGGGAAAAACGAAAAGATCCATGTTGGCATAAGCGCGGGAAAGCTCTTCCCCTCGCAAAACGCCGGTGAACTCTGCTCGATGCAATCGCTCGCGCAGCCATGCCTCGTCGCCGCCGTGGCCGACGATGACGAGTTTTTCCTTTGTTCCCCGGTTTTGGATCAGATCCTGTTCGATCTGCACAAGAAGGCCTATGTTCTTTTCGACGGAGAGGCGGCCGACGAAGCCGAGAATGCGGACCGGATCTTCAGCATCGCGCGTGCGCTTCGCGGGATGGAAGAGTTCGGCGTCGACGCCGCGCGGCATCAGAGAACAGCGACGTCCCGTGTTGCTCTCAAGCAGCGCGCACAGCTCGGGGTTGGGGGCAAAGAGCACCTGTGCCATGGAGTAAAACCGAGCCGCAGTCGCCATCGCCAAGCCTTCAATCTTCAGGCCGGTCGCCGCGGACTGGCGCTTGGGCAGCAGGCGCAGGAACCAGTCGGAGCGCCGCACCGCGTATTCGTGCACGTTAGTGTGCCAGCTTGCGGCCAACGGTACGTGCATGCGGCGCGCCAGGAACGCGCCGAGGAGTCCCACTTCGCTGGGACCGGTGATGTGGATCAGGTCAGGACGGAATCGTTTCAGAACATCGCCGATGAGTGGAAGGTGGCGCAGAAATGCGGGATCGAGCCGTAGATCTTTCTCCAGTGCGAAGGAAAGAAAGCCACGCGGCAGTTCGAGGGTCCAAACATTGCCGTCTTCCACAAGAGCTTGAGGCCGATGGCCGGCGCGTATGCAAAGAAAGGGAAGATTGCGCCGCCGCGCGAAGGCCTCAAAGTGGCGGCTGGTATGGGCGACCCCGTTGATCTCGTGGAAGGAGTCGGGAAAATACGCGACGCGCGGCGCGACGGCAATCATTGGGGCGGCCGGTTCGTGGAGTCGAGGCGACGGTTTTTGCGAACGCCACTGATGCTCTGACCTCGTGGAATCGCGCCTGTGGAGTTTGTGCTTTCCCACCCTTTCGTTCAAAAACCGGGCGAAAGGATGGGGCACGGAAAGGTTCTTCTTCAAGCGGTCGGAACTACCTCCGCTGTTCTCCGTTAGGATTCCAATTCGCCCAGCGCCAGGCGCAATTCATCAGACTCGTTCCAGGCCATGCGCAGGCCGCCGGACACCAGGCCCAGGCCCATCAACTGCACCATGGCGATGGTCCAGCGCATGGCGCGCGGTGCCGCGCCTCCGGGCCATAGTTCGCTCAGCGGACGAATTACGCCGTTCGCGTCAGGGTGATAGACACGTTCATCCCAGGTGCGCGAGCCTTGCGGAAACTCGGGATAATGACGGATTGCATCGATGGTCGACTGCAGGATGCGGTGCTTCCACGGCTCGGCATACTGCGGCATAAAGAGCACCCGGCTCTTTTTTTCGCGCCGTACTTCGTGCACGAACTCGGTGAACGTGGTCGCGTTGGTGAGATTGATATTCGCGTTCGGCTCCACGCCGTGACGATCGCCGCCAGCAATCAACAGCATGTTCCACTTCTCCGCCAGGCGCCGCACCGCGCGGTTCTCGTCCCAGGTGCGCAGGCCATTCAGCTCAAGCGCGTGAAACCAGGCGCCATTCTTCTGCAGAAACTCACCCACCAGGAACTGATGCTTTTCCTTGCCGATCAGGTACAGGTCCCACATGGGATGGTTGAAGACCACGAGCACATGCGGCTCCTGGTTCAGGGCCACCAGAATCTCGGTCAGACGCGCGTCGCTGGGGTTGGCGGTGAACTCCGCGAGCGTTGCCATCCACTGTGCCGCGCGCGCACTGGGCAGGTTGTGCACGCCCAGATGGAACGACTGCATGCCGCCATAGGGCGCGCTCCACTCCACCGATACGGGAATCTGCCGCGCGCTGGGCACGGTGCGCAGAAGCATGGGCGCCTTGATGTTGTCGTGATCGGTAAGGGAAACCATCGCCCCCATGCCGAGCTTCTCGATCTGCTTGGTTTCCAGGTCGAAGGCCAGTTTGGGCGTCATGGGCGGCGTCCAATAGCTCGCCGCGTAATTGATGCGCACGCCATGAATCTGCTCGGCCCGCCGTTCGAGGCGTGACAGCAGTGGCCGCATCACCGGAAACTGGTTGCCAAAGTTGGCCAGGAAATCCAGTGTTTCGGACGATTGATTCGTATGACTATGCAGCGACACGCCGGTCCGAAAGTCCTTTGCGGCGTCTGTGTCACGCCACAAGTACGAGATAGTGGAATTCGGCATTTCAGCTCCTTGTCGAACGGCAATCGATCTTCGGATTTCCACAGCCAGTATCGAGCCAAGCTCATAAATATCCGGTTAAGAGCGCGCGAATTGCCCTTCAATTGATGCATTCGCGGAATCAAATAAGTTACCAAAATACTGAAATATAAGGGCGAAAGGCCCAAAATCTCCGGCGGAACGAGCTGTTCTACGATGCTGTGCGGCGAGCCTCATCAACTCGAGTGCGGATTCCGCTCGGCATGTTCTGATCCTAAGCGATGGGTGGGCGAGGCGGCGGGATTCTCGCTGCCAGGCTGCGGCGAGAGGTTTCGCTCAGTGCCGAACCTGGTCAACGGCCGGGCACCCACCCCCCTCCCCCTCCCTATCTCTGTAAGCAAATACTCTGTTTTCAGAGCCTTACGGGACGAGCTGCCGCGTAAATATCTGAAAAGACATATCTTTGCCCGCAGAAATTAGACAACAAAGGGGTTAGAGGCGGGGACCGGGGACCGTGAACCGTGAACCGGGGACCGTCGAACCGCACGCCCTGCCTCATTGAAGGCTTATGGGAATAGTGTGCGCCGGGAGGGGGAAATTATATGCAAAACGGCGGCGGGAAATTTCTTGGGTGAGTTAGGGAGATGGGCGTTTTGCGAGACTAATCCCGCCGTCGTGCAGGGCGCGTTCAATCAGCGCGGCGAGATGCTGGCGTCAGTTTCGATCCGGCGGCAATCTCTACGATTACGCGAGTTACATTATGCTGGGTGACGGTGCCGCACCGTGCGAGCTTTGGGTCGAAAAGAGCCAAGTTTATTCCGTCGCCTACGGAGCTGCGATAGATGACTCCTTTATATCCGCAGTTCTTTATGAACTCGCAAAGATACTGACTTGGGGTGTAGTCAATTGCGGCGGCTTGCGGAAGAACGGGTCGCGTCAGTTCGTCGCCCAACCTTTCTAGAAACGGCAGATCGTTCCGCATTCTTCCAATGTCGCTGGCGTCAAGAAGGAATGGAGACACCATTTTCCTTGGGTGCCGCAAATCAACAACTCTCAAGCCGCGACGCGTTGTGAAACCTGCGACGCACGCCACTTCGCCGGTGTGAGGACGAATCTCAGATATGGCCGTTATTGGGTTCGACCCGAGATACAGGTAGGGGATGCCCGCGGGGTTAGCTCGCCCGTGTGATGCGGTCCGACTGGGAGGAGCACCCATCCCTCGCGCGGAGAAAGGCCGGTCACTCGCCTGAATTCTTGCCCGATACCATTGAGTCGGAACTTCATCGGCCTCGAGGGTGAGGTATGAGAGAAGCGTCTCCAGACGATCCAGATCGATTGTCTCCTCTGGAAAATACCGATTGTGATGCATCAATTCGTCGCGAAGCTTCTCCCATTCGCTTAGCCGGTCAATGGTGGGATCGTTTGCGGGAACAAATCTCTGTCGGACGGTTCCGCTATCGTTTAGGATTTCGGCGAGGAGATCCTTGGCGCGCGAATTATCCATTCTCGGATGCTGGAATAGTCCCCAGTCTTCACGGAACCAATGAACAAGTAACTTGCCCGTAGCGTCCTTACGATATGCGCTCACCAAGCTCTCAAAATAGATGGCAAGATTTCTAGGCGCTACCACTGGTACTTTGTTGGTCCTGCAGTAAGAGCACCGCCCTCTCGCAATTGAGTGAAGGGGGATGATGTTTCGACGCAATCCACGATCACCAAAGCACTCGGCGCAACAATTCATGGTAATTATGCCGTCTTCCGAAAATAGTCAGCCAAGGTTTCAATGTGGTGATTCATAGATAATTTCTTTACGTGGCCCAAGCCGGGAAAGTGTCCTTGCCTGTGAAGATCCCTGAACTCCTTCACCGCACTTGTTTCAAGGATCTTGGAGTTCCGCTTGTCAAGAACGCGCATCATCTTCTCTAGCGCTTCGGCAAATTTGCCCGCCGGGTCTGTCGGCGTATCCCGCCGTTCAGACACGAAGTGATGAATCCACATCGAGTCGTCCTTGTCGGGGTCGATAAATGTCAAATGGATCGCAACGGCATAGGCTGGTCCGCCAGTTTCGCTGTAGTCGTCTCCTACGATCAGGAAGTCTCCAAACCCATTCATTCCTTCATCCTGAAAGGTTGCGTGAAGGTCTGAAAAGGGCTCAATCGCTTCATAGTCTCGATTGCGCTTTCGCTCGAATCCGTCCCTCAGTAGAATTCTGAGCCCGCCGCTGAAATGCTTTTGATAGAGCTTTCCGCAATAGTTTTCAAGAAAAACATGGCGCTGCTCATTTGACTGTTTACCCAATGCCTCGGCCAGTTTCTTTGCCTCTCCAAATCCCGAGTGGATCAGAACGGGCGAATGTGACTTGTGGTCCCGGTAGCGCCTCTGGGCTTCGGAAGTGCTCATACTTTGCCTCAGGAGGATTCCGGCCGAAATGCCGGGTAGATTAAGGTACTTTTCCTTAAGCAGTTGGCTCAGCGCGGCTCCAGAATCAGCCAGATCGCCGTGATATGGATTAACTATGACGATGGCGTGGCCGTCGGCTTCCACCACAGCGTCAAGTGCTCGATTCAGGCCGCCAAGGTCGTCTCTGACGGGCTCGATGATCGGGCAAAATTCGGCTTCCTTGAAGACGGAGGCCATTTCCCGGATGCAGAGAAGTTCGTATTGCTTACCGCGAAAATAGGGATGATACATACGTTCAAGCCCACCCCAAGGCTTCCTTAAACGGTGTGTTCACTCCAGCGACCAGCCGCTGGTGATCCGATTTGCGCATTGGAACTGAAAGTGCTGCTGTTTGGAGAGACAGAGGAAGCTGGTCAACCAGCGCCGAAAGCGGTAACAAATTGCGCGTGCGTTTCAAGACACGAACCATTCCTTCTTGCGCTTGGATTGGATCGAGTTTCACAAATGCATGGCGCAGGATTGCATAAAGCTCAGTATTTGGAACACGAGGGACTAAGACGCCGAAGGAAGCAAGGATCATGCGCGCTTCCTCTGTCCGAATCGAATCGAAGATCGCGCCAGGGGAGGTTCGTTCGGGTTCGTCGACGGCGTCCCGCAATGTCGAAATCCGGTGACGGCTATTGAGGCAGAGTATTCCAACAAAATCGGGGACGGTATCAACTACGGCATCGATGTGACCTTCGGCTGCGATGACATAGACCTTGGCAAACACGGTCGCATACGCCGCGATCTGGCGCTCTAATCTGGTTAGGGAGTCGCGCTCTGATTTCACCTCATAGACAGTCGCGGTTCCATTTAGGATTGCAACGTCGGCCTTGCAATCACCCACCCGAAATTCGTTGATCATCGATGCAGTTTGGAGTGAATGCGTCCCGAGAAGTATTTTGTGGGTGAGGGCCGACTTGTAGATGTATTCGTGCCTGTAGCCCTCGCGCTTCAACAGTGAGAACGCATACTCGAAAACGTTGGAGACTCGCCTGGAATGCGACATCAACCGGAGCAATCGCGATTGTGTTACAAGCCGCGCAAACAACGGGGATTTACCGCTTCTGGCCAACTCGCGCACGACGCTCGATGAGAAAAGCCTTGAGATTGCGGCTAGTTGATCTGTCGCAAGATTGACCATTTTCCCAGTGTGGACTGTGTCTCTCATCGCGGCCGCCTTCTCTTTAATTCTAGCCCCGTTGCTGCCGATGGCCGGCCGAAATGTTTCGGGCCGTTCCTTTAGTTTCAACCGGATCTTCCACGCCTCGCTGGATTACAACCCGCAAGTCGGCTTTGTGGTGACCTTTGCGCGTGTGAAGGGTGCGAGGATAAGCCATTGCGTATGTGCGTGCGATTGAGCGCGGCGTAGAAGCAGGGAATAGGGAATAGGAAGACAGGGAGTAGGGACTAGGACTAAGGACTACGACTTTCTGGTTTTGGCCAACTCGGGCCCTAGAAAATCGTCGATGTTCCAGCCCGCCATCAAATCTTCGTCGGGAGCCGTTTTCTCGCCCTTGGGCTGCACGTTCGGCACGGCTGCGCTCTCGGTTGCCAGATAATTCGCCGTCAGGCCTTTCCGTAAGAGGTCGAAGGCCTGTTCGGGCGTGTCCGCATATTGGAAGAGATCGAGATCCTTGGGTGAGATTGCGCCTGTATCCACAAGCACTTCGAGGTTGAATACTTTTTTCCAGTAATCCGATCCATAAATGAGGACCGTGATCTTCTTATTCACCTTCTGGGTCTGGGCCAGGGTGAGAATCTCGAACATCTCATCGAGCGTGCCGAAGCCGCCCGGAAAGACCACCAGCGCCTTGGCCAGATAGGCGAACCACAGCTTGCGCATGAAAAAGTAATGGAACTCGAAGTTGAGCGAGGGCGTGATGTAGGGATTCGGCCGCTGCTCGAAGGGCAGCAGGATGTTCATGCCGATGGTTTTGCCACCCGCCTCCCAGGCGCCGCGATTGGCCGCTTCCATAATGCCGGGACCACCGCCGGAGGTGACAACGAAACGATGCTTACGCGAGGGGATAGTCTTGGCCCACTGCGTGAGCAGTTGCGCCAGGCGGCGCGCGTCTTCGTAATAGCGTGCCATTTCCACCGCGGCTACGGCGCGCTTCAGTTGCAGATCCGATGCCTGCCCGGTGGCAATCTCGAGGGCTTTTGCTGGCTGCTCGTGGCTGGGAGCCGGGCGCACCGATCCGGTGTTTTCCAGGAGTTCCAATGCGTGATCGGCCTCTTCACGGCCGTGAAAGCGCGCCGAGCCGAAGAATACTACCGTGTCCTGAATCTGCTCGCGGCGGAAGCGCGCCAGCGGTTCCAGATACTCCGAAATGATCCGTATGGGCCGCCCGTCGGCGCTGTTGAGAAACGTGGAGTTCTCATACGCGAGCGGTGCTGCATCCAGCGGAGGTGGCGCTCCGTTGCCGGAAATCACGGCGTTGGCAGACGCTGCGGCTTGAGAAGCCGCTCCGGCATTTTTCGGGCTCTCGATTTTCTGATCCCTGTTCCCTGATCCCTGTTCCCTGTCTTTTTGTTCCCTGTTCTTCATCGCTCAACCATCCCGGTGCCGAATGGCATCTTCAAATGCAAACCACAGATTCAGCAGACCCAGCCCCGTGACGAGGCCGCGCACCGCGCCGGCGGTGGCGATGTTCCCGAGCCAGGGAAACTGCAGAAAGATCGGATTCTGATCCCAGAAAGTATGCGACCACGGCGCGTAGCAGATCGCCAGACCGATATACATCCGCAGCATGACGCGCAGAAACAACTCCACGCGCACCAGCCAGCGGGGAACATGATGATGCGGGTGCGTTGCGGCGCGGGAGTCGGACGCCGAGTTTGCAGCAGATTCCGAAGGCGGCCCGGACAGCGGAGCCGCGAGCATAGACGATGACGATTCCGGCTGTTGGGGCATTCGTTTGCTTCTGTCCGCTGTCGCCGATGTCCTTGCGTCGCAAAGCTTTGCTAGCCATCGCGCGCTTCGGGCCGCTACCTAAAAAGCCCGGCCCGGCTTGAGGGACACCGTATTGCCACGGTAACACAGCGAGCGGAGAAAAACAGGTACCGGCGGCGGCATACGCCACGACTTACGGAACGGCAGGCAGGCCCGCAAGCGCCATCGCGATTTCCTCCGCTGGATATTCGTAGTTCTCCAGCTTGCCTGCCTGGTAATCAATGTAGGACTGCATATCGAAGTGGCCGTGACCGCTGAGGTTGAAGAGAATGACGCGCGGCTTGCCTTCCGCCTTGGCCTCGAGAGCCTGGCGAATGGCTTCGGCCACCGCGTGATTGGCTTCGGGCGCGGGTACAATTCCTTCCGCGCGCGCAAATTGAATGCCGGCAGCGAAGGCATCGAGTTGCTGCACGGTGGTCGCTTCCGCCAATCCGAGATTAATGACATGCGAGACCAGCGGCGCCATGCCGTGGTAGCGCAACCCGCCCGCGTGAATTCCCGGAGGAATGAAGGAGCTGCCCAAGGTATGCATCTTCACCAACGGCGTCAGATGGCCGGTGTCGCCGAAATCGTAGGCGAAGTGTCCCTTGGTTAGGCTGGGACAGGCGGCAGGTTCAACGGCCACGATGCGCGCGTGGCATTTCCCTTTGAGCTTGCGGCCCAGGAACGGCATCGCCAGTCCGGCAAAGTTCGAACCGCCGCCGGTGCAGCCGATGATGACGTCGGGATCGTCGCCGGCAAGAGCCATCTGCTCGATGGCCTCCTGGCCGATGACGGTCTGATGCAGCAGTACGTGATTCAACACGCTGCCCAGCGCGTACTTGGTGCCGGGGTCCTTTGCCGCCACTTCAACGGCTTCGGAGATGGCGATGCCGAGCGAACCCGGAGAGTTGGGGTGTTCGGCGAGAATAGCGCGGCCCGAATCGGTGGTGTTGCTGGGGCTGGCGATCACCGAGGCTCCAAAGGCCTCGATCAAAGCGCGGCGATAAGGCTTCTGATCGTAGCTCACACGCACCATGAAGACTTTGCAGTCGAGGCCGAGGAATGCGCAGGCCATCGACAACGCAGAGCCCCACTGGCCTGCGCCAGTTTCGGTGGAAAGGTGCTTCACGCCTTCCTGCTTGTTGTACCAGGCTTGCGGGACGGCGGTATTCAGCTTGTGCGAGCCGGCAGGCGAGACGCCTTCGTACTTGTAGTAGATGTGCGCGGGCGTGTCGAGCGCCTTTTCCAGGCGCCGTGCGCGCATCAGCGGCGAAGGCCGCCACTGCGCGTAAATCTGCCGCACTTCTTCAGGGATCTCGACCTCGCGCTCGGTGCTGACCTCTTGCATGATCAGCGCCATGGGAAATAGCGGCGCCAGATCGTCAGGGCCGAGCGGCTTGAGCGTGCCGGGATGGAGCGGCGGCGCCAAGGGCACGGGCAAATCCGAAAGAATGTTGTACCAGGTTTGCGGAATGCGGCTCTGCGGCAGGTTGTACGCAATGGTTTCCATGCCGAACATTCTACAGAAAAGTCTGCAAATGCAATTGTGCGCTGCGCCACCCGATGTCAGCGTTGGCTGACTTCTCCGGCGGCCACCCGGCGATTGAATTCGGCCGACTGGTTTCTCGGTACGCTCAGCGACTGCCAGTGGTCACAGGCAAAATGCTTGGCGAGCAGCACAATCTGACCCACGTGATGCGAATAATGCGCCAACTGGCGGTTGATGGCCTGCATCACGGAATGCGCCTCGCCGCGGATGGTTACCGTGCGGGTAAGGTCGGCGTCGCTGAGCGCCTCGATGCCGGCAAAGAGCCGGTTCCATCCGTCCTCCCACTCAGCCAGCAGTTGTGCTCGGGTCGGGGATGGGTCCACAAACTCGCTGTCGCGGTTACGGGTGGGCTTTTCACCGTCGCTGGTTAAAAAGTCAGTCCAGCGCGAGCGCATGTTGCCCGCCATGTGCTTCACGATGATGGCGATGGAATTGGCCTCAGGATCGAGAGTCACAAAAAGTTGCTCGTCGCTGACCTGATCCATCGCGCGCTCGGCAAGGCGCTTGTAGTAACGAAAGAGCGCGAGCGCGTCTTCGATGTAGGAAGTTGTGAACTGCAGCGCCATGGGGAAGTCCTGATCCAATTATATTTGTCGAACCGGGGAATGGCCGCGAACCGGATAGGGTTCCGGCTCATGGCTCGTCGTTGTAGATGTGCACTTCGATCTTGCCGCCTTCGGCGAGACGCGCGCGGAACATGCCGGGCGTGTTAAAGCTCCATGCCATCTGCCCGTCGGGAGCCACCGCAATCACGCCGCCATCGCCATGGATGGGAGCGAGCTTCTTTTGAATCACCTCGTCTGCGGCCTGCTGCAACGTGTAGCCCTTGTATTGCACCAGCGCGCAAACGTCACGCGCCACCGTGAAGCGAATAAAGTATTCGCCCACTCCGGTGCCGGAGACGGCACAGGATTGATTCGAAGCGTAGGTGCCCGCGCCGATGATCGGCGAATCGCCCACGCGGCCCGGCATCTTGCCCTGCAAGCCGCCGGTCGAGGTGCCGGCCGCGACATTGCCTTGTCGATCGACCGCAACTACGCCCACCGTGCCGTAGCGGCGCGTGTTTGCGGCCTCCTGCCATTGCGCGACTGGCTTGACGGCGCCCTCAGGAGGAACGCCCGCTGGCCGCGGTGGAATAGGGCGGCCCTCCTGCTGCAACTGCTGGATCAGCGACTGCCAGCGGCTCTCAGTAAAGAAGTAGCTGGGTTCCACCTGCTCCATTCCCGCTTGCTTTGAATAGGCATCGGCGCCCGGGCCTACCATGAGAACGTAGGGCGTCTTCTCCATCACCGCTCGGGCGAGCGTAATGGGATAGCGGGTGTGCGTGACGTCGGCGACCGCGCCCGCGCGCATGGTTGCGCCGTCCATGATTGCCGCATCGAGTTCCGTCTTGCCCTCCGCAGTAAAAACGGCCCCGCGTGCGGCGTTGAAGAGCGGATCGTCTTCAAGAACACGAATCGCGGCCTCGACGGCCTCGAGCGAAGACCCGCCGCGATCGAGAACCGCGGATCCGGTCTCGACCACCTTGGCCAGAGCGGCGCGATACGCTTTGTCGCCGTCAGGTCCCAGCCTGGCGCGCTCGATGTCGCCGGCTCCGCCGTGAATCACGATCGCCCAGTGGCCCGAGGCCTTGGATTGTCCCGCTGCGCCTGTCACCGCAGCCCACGCAAAAGCTGCGCCGATAATGATTCCCGTTGCTTTCCGCACACGCGTGACCTCCTCGTTCTTTTTCATAGTAGCGCCGATTTCCGCCTTCTCACCGTGCGCCTGATCGGGTCATCATTCGGCAGGCAGATGCTGCATCCACTTTCGTGTTCCCGCGTACCGGCAGGATTCCGACGCAATCTTCGCCGCCTCCGTCAACGCATCCACGAACCCCAGTCCCATCGACGCGAAATGGCAATGGGCGCCGTGCAGGATGTCCCCGGCGCCCATGGTGTCCACCACGTTGACTTGAGGAACGCGCACGCTCCCGGAGGATTGCCCGCAAAGGAACTGGATCGGCGCAGAACCGTTCGTGATGGCGACGTTCGCGACACCACGGCTTTTTAGAAACTGGAAGACATCCTTCGTTGAGGTGCAGCACGGCGGCCTGAAATCGGCCGAGCAGATAGCGGTGTGGACGTCTAGCAAAAGTTCTTCGGCTCCGTCCTTCCAGCTTCCTCCATCGAAAACCACCGGCGTCCCGCAAGCCTTAGCCACTGCCGCCCAGGCCTGGCACGCCTCCATGTAGTGGCCGTCCACCAGCACCACGCGCGCCTGCCGGCAAAGCTCCTTGTCGACATGAACAGCAGGCACAGGGACACGTGTCGCATTCGCTGAGACCACATTCCGGTTGCCGGCTTTGTCCACCGTAACCGCCGATAGGACGGGGGTATCTTCGAAATCGGGATTCAAATCGACGAGTTGAACCGAATCCTTCTGCAATTCCTCCCGGATCACACTGGCCAGCGCATTGCGCCCCACAACCGTCACCAGTGTGGCTTTGCTGCCAAGGTGAGCGCACGCGAGGGCAGCGTTCGTAGCCGGACCTCCGGCAAACACGCTCTGGCTCCGTGCCGCGACCTTGGTGTTCGCAACCGGAAACTCGTCGACCTCGTACACGATGTCAATGGTCGAGAGGCCGACGAAGAGGGATCGGCACATTTCCGTTCTCCCGGTTGCTCTTCGCACATTCGTCCTCCTGATTCCTTTTCATCCTAACGCCGGCGTCGCGTGTGGACATGGCAAATTGCGATGCGCAAACCTGGCCCTGCCGATTCTTCATTTCAGTGGAATGACCTCTCAGGTAGCATGGCTGTACATGGCTTCCCAACTGCGTTTTTTCTTTCTGCTTGCCTTCGCGGTATCTCTGGCAGCAGCCGCCGGCGCACAGGCGCCGCCGATTGCGGTAAAGGTCGTGGTGGTGTCGATGTTCGAAGCGGGTGCGGACACCGGCGACAAGCCTGGCGAGCTGCAGTACTGGGTGGAGCGTGACCATTTGGACCGCGTGTTTCCGCTGGCCGATGGGTTCCACCCCGTGCGCATGAACGATGCCGGCGAGATGGCAGTGTTGACGGGGCCGGGGACGGCGCACGCGGCAGCGACCATCATGGCGGTGGGGCTTGACCCGCGCTTCGACTTCAGCCACGCGTATTGGATCGTGGCCGGCATTGCGGGCGGCTGCCCGGATCGCGTCTCACTGGGCTCGGCGGCGTGGGCGCGATGGGTGGTGGACGGAGACCTGGGCTATGAGATCGATGCGCGCGAGATTCCCAAAGACTGGACGACGGGGATGGTGCCGCTGCGCAGGACGAAACCCTTCGAGGAGCCGGCCATGCCTGAAACGGGCCAGGTGTACGAATTGAATAACGGACTGGCGGAGTGGGCCTACCAACTGACGCGCAATGTAAAGCTGGACGACACGGAGGATTTGCGCGAGAGGCGCAGCCACTACGACGGCGCGGCGGCGGGGCGGGCGCCGTTTGTCACGATGGGCGACGAGATTTCGTCTTCGACATTTTGGCACGGCAGGCTGATGGATGCGTGGGCCGCGCAGTGGGTGCCTTACTTTACCGGCGGCAAAGGCGTGTTTGCCACCACCGCAATGGAGGACACGGGCACGCTACAGTCGCTGACGTTTCTGGCCAACGCGGGCCGCGTGGACCTGAAGCGCGTGATGGTGCTGCGCACTGTGAGCAACTACGACCGCCAGCCTCGCGAGCTGAGCGCGACCGAAAGCCTGGGCGATCAGCATGGGCGCGCATACGCGGCCTATTTGCCATCGCTCGAGGCCGCTTATCGCGTGGGACACACCGTGGTGGCCGAGCTGCTTGCGCATTGGGCGCAATATGAGCGCGCAACTCCGGACGCCCGACAGTGACATTGCCCTTGGCAGCGGCGACTCCGGCAGTGGACAATGTTTTGGTTCCGCAATTCTAACCTGAGACCGCGCGGCAACCCGAGCGGGCCGGGCCGGCGCAAACGTAAGGAAGGTTCGATGCACTCGATTTGGTTCGGCGAGTTTATGGGCACGCTGGTCCTGGTGCTGCTGGGCAATGGTGTGAACGCTGGCGTAACGCTGCGCAAGTCGTATGCAGCGGACTCCGGCTGGATGGTCATCGCCACCGGCTGGGCGCTGGCCGTACTCTGTGGCGTGCTCGTGGCGCAGGCCTTCGGCAGTCCCGGCGCAAACCTGAATCCCGCCATTACGCTGGCCGCGGCAGTGGCAAGCGGGAATTATGCCTCGCTGCTCGACCTCTGGTCAGCGCAGCTGCTGGGCGCGATAGGCGGCGCGACTCTGGTAGTGCTGCACTACGCGCCGCATTGGAAGCTGACGCCCGATCCCGCAGCCAAGCTGGGCGTCTTTTGCACCAACGCCGCAGTGCGCAGCCCTCTGGCAAATGTCTTCAGCGAAATGTTAGGGACGGCGGTGCTGATCGTCGTGGCCAACGCCATCTTCTCGCACGGCGTAGCCATGAACGGTCCGGCCGCGGGACTTGGTCCGTGGCTCGTTGGCAGTTTGGTGTGGGGCATCGGACTCTCGCTCGGCGGGACCACAGGCTATGCCATCAACCCGGCGCGCGATCTTGGACCGCGCATCGTTCATGCGCTGTTGCCGATTCCCGGCAAGGGCGGATCGAATTGGCGCTACGCGCCGATTCCGGTCGTCGGCGATCTTGTGGGAGGTGCGCTCGCGGGCTTGCTGGTGCACTACGCGCATTTCTGAGAGCAAGCGGGGTTAGCAGGGCTCCCCGTGCTTCGCGGCGTCCCACCCTTTCCGCAAGCAACGCGGAAAGGATGGGGCACGGCACAGGAGTGAATGCGCGAAAAGTTTCGCCCGGCTTTTCCACAGCGAGTGCAAGAGATGTAGGATTTTTGCTTCGCCTGCCGCGCCAGACTACTCCAGGCAAGATGCGATGACGGCCAGCGCCGCGATGGCGGCCGTCTCGGCGCGCACGATACGCGGCCCCAGCGACACCGCGCGCCAGCCGTTGGCGTCGAACAGCGCCTCTTCGTCAGGAGCCCATCCGCCTTCAGGACCGATGGCGATTTCCAGTTGAGGCATCTCTTCTTTGGCCGCTGCAATCGCATCTCCGATCGCGTGACGCAGCGTCGTAGTGCGCTCCTGCTCGGCGAGCACGATGCGCGTGGCCGCAGACGCCGCGCGCACGCGCTGCGCGAGCAAGACCGGATCGTGAATCAGGGGCACATCGGAGCGCCGCGCCTGCTGCGAGGCCTCATGCGCGATGCGGCGCCATCGTTCGGCACGCTTGGCTGCGGCCTGGGCCAGGTGCTTTTCTGTTCTTCGTGCCATGACGGGCGCAATTGCGGCCACGCCAAGCTCCGTGGCTTTTTCAATCGCCCATTCCATGCGGTCGAACTTGTAGATCGCAATCACCAAAGTGACGGGCAGTGCAGGATCGGCCACAAGCTCGGCGGTGAGATTGAAACGGACTTCACTCTGGGTGACTGCGGCTACCTGGGCATGAAAGACACGTCCGCCAGCCACCACGTCGGCCTCCATGCCCGGTTGCGCGCGCAGCACGCGGGCCAGATGTTCGGCTTGCGCGCCGTCGATGGTTGCGGTGGCTTCGTCCCAGTGTTCGGCGATCCAGCGACGTCGGGTCATCGTGCTCTCACCAGAGTTCCTTTTCAAAAGTGTACGGCGTTTCGCCCGCGAGTAGCGGTTTTGCCCGCATAAACACTAAGGGGAACGCCTTTGAGCGTCCCCCTTGAGTGTTGCCTTTTGGGTTGTTCGTTCCGCTACTTTTTCTTCGCGGTCTTCTTTACGGCCTTCTTGGCCGCCTTCTTCGCGGGTGCCTTCTTGGCTGCTTTCTTAGTTGCCATTTGCCTATTCTCCCTTTTCGATGGGTTGCATCGATTCTGCAAATTAAAT
>Ga0181517_10000787_pt1 | contig 39913 bp, 30 predicted proteins | sample PEATcosm2014_Bin_31_FD_119748 | JGI IMG/M metagenome (GOLD analysis project Ga0181517, IMG submission 119748) | Peatland microbial communities from MTU Mesocosm Facility, Houghton, MI, USA - PEATcosm2014_Bin01_30_metaG | ecosystem: Environmental > Terrestrial > Soil > Wetlands > Peat | place... | reverse complement strand
GGTGGCTAACCGTTTCCGGGTGGGATTGGCTACCCACTGAGTTCTTTCGAGCAGTTTCATCGCTTCCCCTGCTCCTGGGCTTTTCCTGGCGCGACATAATTTGACATTTTCTTTACAATTTCCATCCAATATTTTGAAAACACACACCAGCGACCGTTGCCGCTCAACCACTTGCGCAAAATGCCGAACAAAACTGTCAAATTCCTGGTTGACTTTGCTTGCCGCGGTTTCACGTTTCACGTTTCACGTTTCAGCCCATTGCCACCGCACAATTAGACCGTTTCTGGACCGTTTCCAGGCCGTTTTCGATTTCACTTTTCTCTACTCCTTGCTCTCCAACCACTTGCAAAGTCATCACATCACAAACGGTCTAATTCCTGGCTTGTCGCGCCGACTTGCCGCGCCGACTTGCCGCGCCGAAGCATCAGAGCGAAGGCGGGAGCATCAGAGCGAAGGCGGGAGCTTGGCGAAGGCGGGAGCTTGGCGAAGGCGGATTGACCTTGCCTGCCCCATCTAGCGGAGTCCAGGCGGCAGCCTCTAATTTCCAAGTGATCACCAAAACCTGTTTGAAGGAGGCGGCGGTGTCCGATGCGCCGAGGGGCGACTGGCCCTGGCATTCTCCTTGCTGTGCAAGGTCGAGCTTATGAGGATTGAAAGTGTTGATTTCCCTGCGTACTCGCGTCGAGATCCCGTTCGGTGGCTGTTCACACGCATGAAACACCTTGGCATGCCGGTGCTTGCGCTTCCGGCCATGCTGCTGTCGGTTGTGGCTCCGGCAAGCGCCGACTCGGTGTCGATTTTTCAGCGCGCCATCTTTTACAATGGATTGTTGGAGTTCAGCGACTGCGCCCCCATGACGATCAATGGAAGAGTCCATGCCAACGGTCCGATCTATACCGGCAGCCCTTCTCCGTTGGTATTCAATGACACGGTGACGACCGCGAGCGCACTGTCCTCCCCTGCCTGGGACGGGTACCCACAGAGCGACTGGACAGCTACGGTGACGTTTAACGGCGGGCTGTTCACCAATGTGCCCCCCATCCTGCTGACAATAGGCACAAACTTCCACATGCTGATCGACCAACCGCCGGCGGGAGAGAACCCCAATTCAACTCCCGGCAACCTGCGCCTTTACAACCAGGCCCAGATCCTCCTTCTGGTCTCGAACTCATCGGTCACCCTCCGAATCCAGGCTAGTCCCGACAGCCAGAGCGTGCCCGGGGCCGACCCGGCGCCAACCAATATCGTCATCAATTACAACGCCACCAACCAAAGTCCGACCAATTTTGCCAACCTGACCACAAACTTCCCCTTTCTGTCCATTACCAATACATTCACAGACCAGCGGGAAGATTTCGACAACCTTCTGGTAACGCAGATTGACGTTGGAAAGTACGCCCAATGGCTTCAGACCAACCCGGAGGTGCTGGCGAAGTTTCCGGCCGGATCGGGCGCCTGGCCGACCATCCTTTACGTGGCGGACAACCGCCCAACCGACGTCACGCAACTGACCGCGGTACGACTGACGAATGGCATCGCGCCGGCGGCCAACGGCGGATTGGGGTTCACGGTGGCGACGCCTAATCCGCTCTATGTGATAGGGAATTACAACTGCACTAACGCGGCTTACCTGGACACCACCAATACGAGCGCCACCGTCCCCTGCGCCCTCATGAGCGATGCGCTAACCGTCTTGTCGCAAAACTGGCAGGACGGCCTGAGTGGGGGCCTCTATGGGAACCGCAACGCCTGCAGCACAACGATCAATGCCGCCATTTTGACCGGGAATGTGCCTTCCACGGGCTCCGCCAACACAAATTTCAGCGGCGGAGTTCATAATCTTCCAAGGTTGCTCGAAGACTGGACGGGAGCCGCTTTGATTCTCAACACGTCGCTGGTCAACCTGTATGCCAGCCTGGTGGCAACGAACCAGTTTCGAATGCCTGGCTGCTATTATGAACCGCCGACACGCGTCTTCAGCTTCGACCCCAACTTCAACAATCCCTCCCGGCAGCCGCCCGGGGCCCCATGCCTCATCGAAAACCCGCCCGTGATAACCCAGCAACCGCAGAGCCAAGCGGTCAACGCGGGCGCCACTGTCGTCTTGAGCGTTGCCGTCTCCAACCTCTCTTTTATGAGCCTGCAATGGTCCTTTGACGGCACGCCGATGGCTTCCTGCACCAACGCTTCGCTGACGATCCAGAATGTCCAAACCAATCAGGCCGGCGCGTACAGCGTGGTGATGGTGGACCAGACGACCGGGCTTACAACCGGCAGTTCGAACGCTTTCCTGGCAGTCTATGCCACAGCGGCCGCCACGTTGGGCGGCTTGTCGTTTTCCGCCGGCCAGCAACCGCAGTTCGGCGTCGCGGGAGTGCCCGGGCTGACCTACGTGGTGCTCGGATCGAGCGATTTGATCGACTGGGAACCGCTGGCCACGAACCTCGCGCCGTTCGTCTTCGCTGAAACCAATCTTTTTCCGCAGCGCTTCTACCGCGCCGTCTGGGTGCCCTAGGGCGAAAAGGCAGGCCCTGCCTATACGTGTCCTGTGAGCCGGTGGAGAATGAAGAATGCAGAGAGAAGAATGCGGCCAGCGGTATCCACACACCGGCTGACACCTCCTCGACCTACCGCTCACGCATTCTCCAACCTGTCACGTCCAGCGAGCAGCCAAGACACCGAGTCCGATCGACACGCCGGTAATCAGCCGCAAATCGCAGACGGAAAGAACGGGTTGCGCGGCGCCCTCATGCGGGTGAGGCCAATCTTTCGGCCAGGAAGTCAAGGAATCCGTCGAGATTTCGCCACGAAACAGCAACATTGAGCAGTTTGGCTTTGGGGTCAGCCACCGTAAAGCCATCGTCGGTTACGCGGAAGCCGAGGCGCTCCATGTTGCAAAAGTCCCGGCCGCACGCCAGGTAAACCGCCACCGTATCGAAGAGGGTGCTCGAATGGTCCTCGGCCGATGTCGGCTGGCCCCCGATGGCCCGGTTCCAGACGCGATAGTTCTCGATGACGGCGGCAGCCACGGGGTCGCGAGATTCGCCAACCTTTCGATAGCGCGAACCGTTCAGGCTAACCAGCCCGCAGGTGTCCAGGGGAGTGATCGAGACATCCCACGGCGCGGTGAACACGTCCCGGCAGGCCTGCGGAGCGGCCTTTACGTTCCATTCCGCGGCGCAGGTTTTGGCCCCGCCGTAACCCAGATGGACGCTGCCGTACATGCCGACGAACCGCGCCCGGCCGGCGATGCGCGGTTCGCGAGCCAACGCTGCGGCGATGTTTGGCGTGGGGCTGATGTCGATCAAGGTAACTGGCTCCGGGGATTGCAGGATGGTGTTGATGATGGCCTGCACGCCGTCGGTGTGAACCTTTCCCGGGTAGGAGCTTAGCTGGTAATCCTTGACGCAGGCGGCCTGGGGACCTTCGCCGCGCGGCTCGATATCCAGGCCGATTCCGACGGGGACCTGGCTGTGGCCGACGGTTTGAAGAAACTTTGCCAGCAGTTTGGCGCGATATTGTGATTTTCCGTAATCCCCGACGACCAGCTTGAGATCGAGCTCCGGGCTTTTGAGCAAAAGACCGAGGGCCCAGGTGTCATCGATATCGTCTCCGATATCCGTGCTGAGGATCACGGGCCGGCGTTTGGGCGGGGAGGCCGGCGCAGGAGCGGGGGCTGAGAAGGCCGAGGTGATGCCGGAAGGGCCGGCGATGGTTGCGGAGGCCACAACGGCCTGGCGCAGGAATTGCCGCCTCGTGATGGAGGTGATGGGGTTCATGATCCTGTTTTTACCAGATCGGAGTGATGGTCCCGGAACGCCCGGGTGGCCGGCCCGAGCTTTTCCAGGCCGCCGTTGGCATCGAGTCCGTTGGATGTCCATCCCTGAACGCCCTGCCAACCGTTGCGGTAGGCGTCTTCGTAATCCTGCGTCGAGCTGCGCCCAGCCGTTCCCTTCGCCGGGCATTCGCCGATCATGGCCGGCTTGCCGCCATCCAGGCCATAGGCCACCGGCGACTCGGAAAACGGGTTGCCGTCATGTCGAGCCATCCAGTCATAGTGATGGGGAGAATAGAAATCCAAACGGGCCAGAGGACTGCCGCCGGCTTTGGCCTGCAGGACGGCGTCGCTGAACACATCCACCCCGCGGCGGCCGGATTGGTACCGGGGGCCCATCGAGATTCCCACCGTCACCAGGATCGGGCTGTTGGTGTGAATCGCCGCCGCGGCTTTGGCCACATACATCTGTATCCAGTCCCAGGAGATCCTGCCGCAGTTGGCGTTCTCATAAATCCAATCCGGCTCGTTGCACAAATCGATGCTCCACAGCCAGGGATTGTCCTTGTAACGAGCGGCGAACGGGCCCACGTAATGGGCCACCAGGGCATCGATGTTGCCTCGATCGGTCAGCATCTTTCGCCATCGCGCGCAGTTGGTGTTGTGATCTGAAAAATGGTCAAACGAAAGCAGGGTCGCCATGACATAGACCTGGTGTTTGGCGGCGATCTCCAAAAGGCTGTCGACATGGCTCCAGAAAGCCGGCGTGCATCCCGTCACCACGCCGTTGGTGTCGATATTGATTCCGGCGTCGCCGTTGCAGGAGATCCAGACCCGAGCCGCATTGATGCCGTTCGCATGCAATTCCTCGAAGTGCTTGTCCCACCACCCGGCATCGTAATGGCCGCCGAAGTCGTTCCACGCATGCCAGGGCGCGTTGGCGCCATTGAGCCAGAGGCGCTTGCCCCCCGCGCGAAACTCCGTGCCCGAAATGGAGATACGATCGCCGACCGCCGCCCTCGCCGGCGAGACACAGCCCACGATGCCGAGAAGACCAGCCGCCGCCAACACGCACAACAGGCTTCTCCAGCCGGAACGGATAGATGGGCTATGCGTTATCACGCTCTGTTTATTTAACATGGAAGCACGCAAACTCCCTAGTCATTAAAACAGATTACTCGTGTTCCTTTACCGTTTGACTCCATTGGCCCACCGTCTAAGCTGGGCTCATGGGCATGGAGTTTGCGAGAAAGCCGGGGCCGTGGGCAGGGGTTCCGAGGATTTCAGTCGTTGTACCGCGGTTCCGAGGGTTGATAAATGAACCGGGAGACGGGATCAGCGAACCGTTAGCTCGATCAATAGTTGGACGATATGAAATGCGCGGCCCTCTGGCTCATTACGATGGGATTGTTTTGCGGCTGTGCGCCTTGCCAGAGGAAGGACCAAGACAACACTCCCCCCTCTTTTTCGGCACTGCCGTCGTTTCCCTCGGAGCAGTCGCCCCCACAGCCCCGCATGGCGTCAGGGGACGGGCAGCCACCATTTATTTATGTTCACGGAGAGTTTAAAAGTCCTGGCCGTTACGATTGGACCAACGGGATGACCCTAAAGGACGCCATCGCAGCGGCCGGTGGGTTCACGGAGTTTGCCTGGCCTAGAATCGTAATTCAGCATCCGGACAGCTCAAAGCAGCAATACAAGTGGAGTTCGGCGCGGCCACTTAGGAACAACCCTGCGCTCAAGCCGGGTGATAAGGTATGGAACCCAAGACGATAATCCGAACACCGTCCAACAAGGCGCCTGCACCTAACCGCCGTCAACGCGCTCCGGCCGGAGGCTCGGTGCGGTTCGTGTGCCCTTTTCGCGCTTCACCTGCCTTCCCGTCGGCGGTAGGTGAGGCGCGACGTTCGGCTATATGACGCGACCTGAGATTCCAGAGCGATTTATCCTTCCGGCGGGCCGCTCCGACTGGGCAGAGTTACTCACGGATTGGCGGTCGTTGATTCCACCGCAGAGTTCAGCTTGGTTGCTTACAAAATTTGGAGAGGTTTTTTTCGCTCAGCCGGACGGTAAGATTGGAGTGCTACAGGTGAGCGGATTTCAGTATCAGGTCGTCGCGAAGGACAGGACCGATTTCCAGGAGTGGCTTGTCGACCCAGACAAACTTTTGGAGTGGTTCTTGGCTCCGCTTGTGGATCAGTTGGAGTCTTCTGGCCGGACGCTTGGGGCAGATCAGTGTTTCTCGTTTATCACGCCCTTGGGCCTGCAGGGAAGGTTGACGGCGGACAACGTCATGACCATTCCAATACGGGAGCATTTCGGCTGTTGGGGCAAAGTGTTCCGGCAGATCAAGGACCTGCCTGATGGCAGCCAGGTAGTTTTGAAGCCAACATGAGAGGATACAAGAAACTATCATGAAGAAGCCAAACCAAGTTGGTCGGACGTTCGCCGCCTGCCTGATTATCTTCGTGGGCATTGGGACGATTGGCGGTTCGCGGGCTCAACAAGCAACGACACCGCCCAAAGAGGCAGCGAATCCGTCCGCCAAGGACATTCTGGCACAGGTCCGGCTGGCTTATGCGTCGCTCTCGACCTATCGAGACACCGGATGGACGGTGCACCAGTACAAGGGGGACTCCTGGACGAACCTCTTCACCGAGTTGCTCGGGACACGCACGTGTTACCGCGTCGAAGTCGTTACGGCGGCCCATCCGTTCTCGCGGACCAACCGCTTTTGGTGTGATGGTCTGGAGAATTGCTGCCAAATGGGAGGGCCGACGGTCTTTCGCGGCTCGGACTTGACCGTGAATCTCGCCAGGGTGTTTGATGACACGTGTATACCCGCGGTATATTTTCTTCTTCAGTGGGGCAACGTATTCACACCGTTCAAGTTGGGTCCGGATACCGAATTACTTCGAAAGCCGGATGAAACGCTCGGCGACGAGAGTTGCTTCGTCGTGGCGCGGACAACGCCGGCGAACCCGGCAACAGTTTGGGTTGGCAAGCGGGACTTTTTGATCCGCCGGTCCCAGACGAATAGCCGGATCGAAACGCATGAGCACATTTCGACCAATGAGCAATTTCAGGTAACGGATTACGTTCCGCTCAGCGCACGGGGGAGTCGATGACGAATTCTCGGCTCATTGTCGCCAAAGAAGGATATGGCACCAGCATCACGTATCGCAGCAACAACGATTGGAAAACGAGGACCCTTCGCGGGAGGCTCCTTTTGAAGGTTTCTACAAATATGCCACCCCTAACGGGGTTTTGAGCGGCGCCGGGGAGGCGGGGGCCACAAAGATGCCACTCCTACGGAGTTGCGGAAGACGAGGTGTTCCCTTGAACAAACCATCCCCCTCGACTGAGCCATGGTCACCGGAGTTCCGGGCCTGATGGGGAGCGGGCGGCCCAGGCGAGGGGATGCCGGCTCACGCCGACACGGGCATCGACAACGCGGGAGAGGGCGGGCAAAGGAATCAGGCGTTCGAGCCAGCAACGCCGGCGGATTCCCAGCGATTTAAGCACTTTGAATTGAATAATCTTCTCGAATCCCGGGAGCCAACCGCGAAACTCCGGCTCCAAACCCGCAATCCGCATGGCCCGCGCCAGAGTGTCCGGCTCGAAAAGGCTGACGTGAATTTCCGGGATGACATAAGGCCATCGAGCCAGCCGCCCGCGGAATCGCTTGGCGTTGCCGGTGGTCAGGAAGAACAATCCCCCGGGCTTCAGCAAGCGGCGGATCCATCGAAGGGTCTCCATCGGGTCGACGGTATGCTCCAGGACTTCCAGGGAGGTGATGACATCGAACGCCTGCTCCGTTTTCTCAAGCGTCTCCCGTGAGATGAAAGGCAGCCCGGCTGCGCGCATCCGCGCGACGAAATGCCCTTCGTCAAAGCCCGCGATGCCGCAATCCCTCTGCTGTTTGACGTAGCGGACCAGTCCTCCGTTGCCGCAACCAAAATCAAGCCAGCGGGTGTCGCGGCCAATGGGAACCAGTCCCGAGACCACGCGCAGCAAGCCTTCCCATTCGTAGACGCGGATGGTCTCGCCAGGGTGTTCGAATTCAAATTCGTAATCCGTGAACGGATCGGCTCCTTTCCCGCGGTAGTAATCCTCTGAGTAAATGGCCGCAAAATCAGTCCAGGGATTTGCCACAAACGAGAACCGGCACGCCGGGCAATGACGCAGCTCATACCAGCGCTGCGAAAACTCCCCGAACTTCCGGCCAGCCGGCCCGGTTTTCTCGCCACAGATCCCACAGGGAAATTCCGTCGTGCCCATCCGATTCCAGTTGTTTACCGATTCCGCCTGACGCGGCGAAGCTGGTAGCACAGCGGATCATTCTCCGCAAGAGCATTGTGCCCAATAGATGCCACTCCTGCGGAGTTGCGGAAGGCGAACTGTTCCCTGGCAAGTCGTGTGCCCCCGGGTGTGATAAAAGCGGGAGAGACACCGGTTCGGCCGTCCCTTCGGGACGCAAGAGAAGGCAGAGTGCAGAAGCTCAGAATTCGGAGTGGTTATTCCGGAACGCCCGGGTGGCCGGCCCGAGCTTTTCCAGGCCGCCGTTGGCATCGAGTCCGTTGGATGTCCATCCCTGGACGCCCTGCCAACCGTTGCGATACGCGTCTTCGTAATCCTGCGTGGAGCTGCGCCCAGCCGTTCCCTTCGCCGGGCATTCGCCGATCATGGCCGGCTTGCCGCCATCCAGGCCATAAGCCGCCGGCGACTCGGAAAACGGGTTGCCGTATCGTCGAGTCATCCAGTCATAGTGATGCGGAGAATAGAAGTCCAAACGGGCCAGAGGAGTGCCGCCGGCTTTGGCCTGCAGGACGGCGTCGCTGAACAGATCCACCCCGCAGCGGCCGGATTGGTACTTGGGGCCCATCGAGATTCCCACCGTCACCAGGCCGTTGGTGTCAATATTGATTCCGGCGTCGCCGTTGCAGGAGATCCAGACCCGAGCGGCGTTGATGCCGTTCGCATGCAATTCCTCGAAGTGCTTGTCCCACCACCCGGCATCGTAATGGCCGCCGAAGTCGTTCCACGCATGCCAGGGCGCGTTGGCGCCATTGAGCCAGACGCGCTTGCCCCCGGCGCGAAACTCCGCGCCGCAAACGGAGATACGATCGCCGACCGCCGCCCTCGCCGGCGAGAGACAGCCAGCGATGCTGAAAAGGCCAACCACCGCCAACACGCACAACAGGCTTCTCCAGCCGGAACGGATAGATGGGCTATGCGTTATCACGCTCTGTTTATCTAACATGGAAGGACGCAAAGTCCCTAGTCATTAAAACAGATTACTCGTGTTACTTTACCGGTTGACTCCTTTGGACCACCGCCTAAGCTGGGCCCATGGGCATAGAGTTTGCGAGAAAGCCGAGGCAGCGGGCAGGTTCAGCAGTTGCGCGCCGGTTCGGAGGGTTAACAAACGAACCAGAGGCTTTGATAAACGAATTGGCTTAATCAGTAATTGGGCGGAGCATGAGCGTCTCTTGGACAAATGCGTTGTCGCTATGGTGGTCGTTCGCGTGGAGAATGACCCTCTTTGCGGTTCTCTGGAGTGTTAGTTTCGGTTTCGTGGTCACGCTGGTTGCGGGCGCACGGCCAGCGTTGTGTTATTTTGTTGGACTTTTGGTTTGGTTCTCAGTTTCGGTTGTCACTATGAAGTTGGCTGTCCGTCGCTATGTTGGTCAGCCGCCAAGCTGGAAGAGTAGCATCGTCTATTGGTGGAGTCTCACATGGCGGATCACCCTTTACGGCATGCTGGTTGGTTTCATATTGAACTTGCTCGTTTCGGCGCTTGTTGGCAGACCATCCGAACATCCGGGGTTTTTATTTTTGGGCTGGTTCGTGCTTCTTGGCCCCATCGCAGTCGTCGTGTTTCGCCAAGTAGCGGTAGTTCATTCGCTCGCGGCGGCACCGAAAGGCGGCTCCGCCTAACAGAACAAGGAATGTGGAGAACGCGGGCGCGAGATAATCCGGGGCGCCGGAATAGATGAATGACTCTAGGACTTGCAGGGAACCGCCCCGGGTTCTTTACACTCCCGGGTTAAACAAAGCTCTCTTTCTCCTTTGTTTTGTTTTTCAGCGGCGCGATTGGTGCCGCCCGTCCTGTTGGCGATCCCCGGCCGCGCCGCTGAAAAACAAAAAAAGGAACTGTCGGGCCGGGTTTCTACAAATATGGCACCCCTCATGGGGTTTTGAGCGGCGCCGGGGAGGCGGGGGCTACAAAGATGCCACTGTCAACTGGCCCTCCGGGACACAGGAAGACCGGCTGACCTTCGGGCGCGCTGAGGCTGCGCCAAGCGATACGTCGGAAATCAGCCGGTGTCCGGCGCCTGCTGCGCCCGGGGACGGGCGCACTCCTCAGCCACCCACTTGCGCCCTGGCTTCGGCGGCCAGCGGCGTGCTCAAGTAGCGTTCGCCGGTGGAGCAGGCGATGGTGACGATCATCTTGCCTTTGTTCTCCGGGCGTTTGGCGATCTGCACGGCGGCCCAGACATTCGCACCGGTGGAGATGCCGACCAGGATGCCTTCCTCTTTCGCCAGCCGGCGCGCCATGGCGAAGGAATCGTCGTTGGTCACCTGGACGCATTCGAGAATCTGGGGATTGCCCTTGGAATCCTTGAGATGGAGGTTCTTGGGCACAAACCCGGCGCCGGTTCCCTGGATCTTGTGCGGGCCCGGTTTGACGGGCTGGCCGGCCAGCGTTTGGGAAATGACCGGGGAATCCTTGGGCTCAACCGCGATGGCCTGGAAGGAGGGTTTGCGCGATTTGATCACCTCGCAACAGCCGGTGATCGTGCCGCCGGTCCCTACCGCCGAAACGAGGATATCGACTTTCCCATCGGTGTCCTGCCAGATTTCCTCGGCGGTGGTCTTGCGGTGAATTTCGGGATTGGCCGGGTTATCGAACTGCTGCGGAATCCAGGAGTTCGGCGTTTCCCGGGCCAACTGTTCGGCTTTGGCAATGGCCCCTTTCATGCCTTCGGTGCCGGGCGTGAGCACCAATCGCGCGCCCAGCATCGCCAGCAGCGTCCGCCGCTCCAGCGACATGGTCTCCGGCATGGTCAGGATAAGTTTGTAGCCCTTGGCCGCGGCCACAAACGCCAGCGCGATGCCGGTGTTGCCGCTGGTCGGCTCGATGATCATCGTCTCCTTCTTGAGCACCCCGCGCCGCTCCGCGTCCTCGATCATCGACAGCCCGATGCGGTCCTTGACGCTGCCCAGGGGGTTGAAAAACTCGCACTTGAGCAAAACGGCACCCTGTGCTCCATCGGTGACTTTGTTCAGTTTGACGAGTGGCGTGTGGCCAATCGTTTCGATAATGCTGTTGTAAATGTGACCCATAAAAAACCTCGGAATGGTTGTTTCCCGCTACCGGCTTTACACGCGCAATCTCCCCCAACTAACCCCCAAGGGCAAGAGTGTTTTTAGGGAAACAATAGCGCCGACTGCCAGACGGCCGTGTCGCCGGCTTTCCGCCGGTGACACAACCGATTGACCATCGGCGCTGGCCAAGGGGCTACTGTTCCGGGGGCCCTGCCGGCCGTTCGTCGGCGCCGGGGCCTCCGTCAGAAGGGGCTCCGCCGGGGCCATGGCCGCCGGGACCACCGCCGCGCGGGCCGCCCTGGCGCATCGGCGGACGCATCTGCTTGAGCTGCTCCATTTGGTCGTGGGTCAGAATCTTCTCGAGCTTCGCTTTCACGTCGGCTTCCAGGTCGGCGACCTGCTTCTGCTGATCGGCGGTCAGATTGAGGTGCTCGGCTGCGCGCGGGGGCAGGAGGTGAAAGCCGCCGCGTCCGCCCGGGCTGTTGGTGCCGGCGTGGGCCGGGGGAGTCGCCGGGGGCGGGCCACCTTGGTCCTGACCCATAACCGACAACACCGGCAAGCCGAGCGTCAATGCGATGAGAATTGCTGTCTTTTTCATATCGAACCTTTCGTTGTTACGTTTGTTTCTATGTTACCGTTCATAAGTAATAGACTCCAGCATTGTAAAGGTTCTGTGTGGGAGGAACGGGAGAATTGTTAAGGAAGTGTAAAAGTTGCGGCTTTGTCCCGGGCATTTGGATAGAGTTGCGCCAGGTTATCGAACATGTGCAGCCAGGAAACCAACGTGCCCGCCGGCGCCAGCCGCGTGCTGGTGATCGATGACGACCGCAAGCTCTGCCGCCTGATCCGGGATTACCTCGAACCGATGGGATATGCGGTGGCGGCCGCGCACACGGGGCCCGAGGGCGTGGAGATGGCCTTGAGCGACTCCTGGCAGGCGATCATCCTGGACGTGATGCTGCCCGGGTTCGATGGCTTCGAGGTGCTCAAGCAAATCCGCCGCAAGTCCGATGTGCCCGTTCTGATGCTGACCGCCCGCGGCGAGGAAGCCGACCGCATTGTCGGGCTCGAGATTGGGGCGGACGACTACCTGCCCAAAACGTTTTCCACCCGCGAGCTGCTGGCGCGCCTGCGGGCGGTCACGCGCCGATCGGCGCGCCGGACGCCGGACGCGGAGGACCAGGAGGCGGCGGAGATCGTCGTCGGCAAGCTGCGAATCAATCCGGCGACGCGCGTGGCGCTGCTGGAAGACCAGCCGCTGGCGCTGACGCCGGTGGAATTCGACCTGCTGGCCTCGCTGGCGCGCGCGCGCGGCCGGGTGAAAACGCGCGAGCAATTGCTCGAGGAAATCCGCGAGCGCGATTACGAGGTGTTTGACCGCTCCATCGACGTCCACATCTCGAGCTTGAGAAAGAAACTCGGGGACGATCCGAAGGAGCCGCGCTTCATCAGGACGCTGCGCTCCGCCGGCTACATGCTCATCAATCCCGAAGCGGACGGAGGCTGAACTCATGAAACTGCGCTTTCCTCTTTACGCCAAAATCCTACTCTGGTTCTTCCTGAACCTCATCCTCTTAGGGGCGACCTTTCTGGTCCTGCTTCGCGCCCAGCTTCACTCAGGCTTCGATTGGCTGCTGGCCGCGGGGGCGGGCCGGCGCATCCAGGCCGTCACCGATGTGGTCATGGCCGACCTGGGCGACCGGCCGCGAGCCGAGTGGACCGAAGTCCTCAAGCGCTTCAATGACGCCTACCAGCTTCAGTTCTATCTGTTCGACAACGGCGACGGTGTTCAAGTCGCCGGCGAGCCCGTTGACCTGCCGGTGGCGGTGCGGGCCCGCATGCCTGGGCTGCACGGAGCGGGGCGCTGGCCTGAGCCGCCCGGCGATTTGTCCGGCGAGCCCGTGGGGCCGGAAGGCCGGCCGGATCGGCTGCCTCCGCCCGGTTTGCCGCCGGGAGAAAGTCCCAAATCGGTGGTGCGCACCCGGAACCCTACATGCTATTGGATGTTGGTCCGAGTCGGCGTCCGGGGTCCGGGCCTGCCTCGTCCCATGCGCGCCACGCTGGTGGTGGCATCCAGCACGTTGAGCGCCGGGGGGCTGTTTTTCGATTTCACGCCATGGCTGGCAGTGGGCGCCGGAGCGGCGGCGCTATCCGGGCTTCTCTGGTTCCCTTTCGTCCGCTCCCTGACGCGCTCCATAGGGCAGATGACTCAGGCCACGCGCCAGATTGCCGAAGGCCGGTTTGACGGGCGGGTGGATGAGCGGCGCCGCGATGAGCTGGGCGCGCTGGGCAAATCTATCAATCGCATGGCCGAGCGCCTCGCCGGATTCGTCTTCGGCCAGAAGCGGTTTCTGGGAGACATCGCGCACGAGCTTTGCGCCCCGATCGCTCGAACCCAACTGGCCCTGGGCATCCTGGAGCAGCGAGCCGATGACAAGAACCGGGCCTATGTCGAGGATCTCCGCGAGGAGGTCCAGCACATGTCGAGCCTGGTGAATGAACTGCTCTCCTTCTCAAAGGCTTCCCTGGGCGCGGCCGCAATTCAGCTCAAGCCGGTCCTCGTCCGCGAAGCCGCTGAAGAAGCGATTCAGCGAGAGAGCACAGCGGAGGGACAAATCCGTTCGGAGGTCCCTGCCGATCTGTCCGTTTTGGCCGACCGCGAATTGCTGGTTCGCGCCCTGGCCAACCTCTTGCGCAATTCTATCCGCTACGCGGGCCAGGCGGGCCCGATCACCCTCTCGGCGCGGCGCGAAAGCCACGCCGTTCTGATCACGGTGTCGGATTGCGGCCCGGGCGTCCCGGAAGCGGAGCTGGAGCGCATCTTCGACCCGTTCTATCGCCTGGATACATCCCGCGACGCGGCGACGGGGGGCGTGGGTCTGGGCCTGGCTATTGTAAAAACCTGCGTCGAGTCATGCCGCGGCAGCGTGAACTGCCGCAACCGCCAACCGTCCGGGCTGGAGGTGACGCTGAAGATCGTAGCGGCGCCGTGAGGGGCGCTCCAGCTAGAACCGCGGGGTGATCTGAACTTTCTCTCCCGCTTGAAGCACGATATCCTCGCCTTGAGCCCAAATCACGTCGTTCAGAAGGAATTTGAACACCACCTTGTCTTTGGCCTCGCAGCGTGCCCAGACCCAAGTCGAGGCGTCTTTGCACTCGAGCGGTTCTCCTTTGTCCCAGCTCAGGCCATCGCCCTCGCCGCGGATGAACAATGCATTTCCGAGCCCCACATCGATGCGCGCCTCCACTTCGGTACGCAGTCCCGATACCGGGCCCGGCTTTTTGTGGGCCTCCACTTCGGTGCACGGTTTCGATTTAGGGATGGCACTGGCGTGCGCCCCCGCTTCAGCACACGGCTTCGATATGGGAGCCGCACTTAACGGGCGGACCTCAGCGGGTTCGCAGACACTCTTGTCCATGGGGATTTGCATTCCCATGGATGCCGCCGCCGCCCCTAACGTCTGTTTGAATTTCTTTGGTTTTGTTCCTGGTGCTTTAATCATGGTGCTTCGCTTGGTTTTACCAACTGGTTCAATCCCGCCCAGGCTCGTCCCTGCCCAACCAGGAACGAATAAAAAGCCACCCGGGCCCACATTCAGGCCGAGTCTAGCGGCAGCCTCCCTTAAATCAATGAAGCCTGCGTTACGTTATCGTGACGAATCGGTTCGGGCTGGGGAACCCCCAGGCCGAATAAGGAGTCGAAGAGGGCCAAGGCGGATTTGAGCACCTGCAGGTCACGGGCTCGGCGTGCCACCTTGTGGGTTCGCGAGAGCAACTCGGCTGCCTGGTCCCGGCCCACCCACCGGATAGCGAGAGTTTCGCTGTCGTAATGTTTGGTGTCCTCGATCGGCAGCATCAGGAAGTAGCGGTTGCGGGTCCGGGAGCCGGTGAAACATCCGGGCACCCTTGCAAGGATTGCGGCCCTCACGCCGGTTTCCTCAAAAACCTCGCGCAAGGCCGTAGCCTCGGGACTCTCGCCAGACTTCGGTTTGCCTTTGGCGAAAGTCCACCCTCCGCTCTGGTGATGGCCCATCGCCTCGCGCAACAAGACCTGTCCGCAAAGGTCAATGACAACCCCGCCGTAAGCTCTTCTCATGACTGCTGGTCGTTGGTCACATGCTTGAGTGCGCCCGACACGCCCTGCGCCCGCCAGGTCCTTCGTCCCTAAAGAGGCCCGGCCAAAACAAGCAAAGCATTTGGGATGCCAGACCGAGTTTTCACACTTTTGTGACCAGATTGTCGCGGTTTTGTCTGCCGGTGAGGTTTAAAGTGTAAAGGTAGCGGGTAATGGCTTTATATATGAAAACCCTTGATGCCTATGGCTTTCTAGCGCGGCCGGCGGAGCGGATCCGGATGCTGATTGCCGTGCTTGCCGGCTTTTGGCCCTTCGAAAGCCGGCGTCGCGCACGAAAGAAACGCCACCACGAGCGGTCGCGCCTGCGTCAGGAGTTCTGGGGTTACGAATAGGGTCGCCTTAACCTGTTCTTAACCTCATCGCCACGTTTGTGTAACAAAATTCTGTCAATCTACGTGGGCTTATGAAGGCGCGAGTGCTGATTGTAGATGACGAGCCCGACGTTCTGGAGTTGGTGGATTTCAAGCTTTCCGGCCAGGGCTACGAAGTGATTCGAGCGGCCAACGGGCTTGAGGCCTTGCGCAAAGCCAGGTGCGAATCGCCCAATGTCATCGTGCTGGACGTGATGCTGCCGGACCTCGACGGCCTTTGCGTGTGCGAGATTCTGTATGCCCAACCTTCCACCCGCGATGTGCCGGTCGTCATCTTCAGCGCGCTGGACCGACCCGTCGTCCGGACCCGCAACAGCAAGATAGGCGTTTTTCACTGGCTCAAAAAGGGCTGCGATTTCGATTCCCTTCTCAACTGTGTCCAGTCCGCCCTTGGCGAGCACCAGGCACGGGTCAAGTCCCGCCTCGATGTCGAAGAGCATTCGGTCGGCAAGACGGCAGCCTGACGGAGCCGGTTCGGATTTGGACTCATTTTCGGGGGGATTGAGCGCCATCAGAAACCGCTGAAGCGGTTGGGGCACCTCGCTTCTCGGCGGTCACCTGGGATGCTCCCCGGGGCATTGAATGGGTGATTTAAGGGTTGACTTCCTGACAGGGGCGCTTTACTCTTTTTCCCAGGTAACTAAAACTACACCCTATGAAAACGACTCCTTGCCGTACCCTCATGGTGCTGGGATTCGCTGTTATCCTGGCGGTTTTGCCGACCGTGCGCTTGCATGCACAAGGCGCCATTTTTAACCTGCAATCGTTTGACGGAAGCATCTGCGGCTGGACCGCCTCTTCCGGCACGACCCTCACCTATGATACCAACCAGGACAACACTCACGACGGCGGAGGCTCCTGCCGCATCGTCACAGACTACTCGACAAACGGGTTGTTCCTGATAAACGCAGACAACGTCGCCTGCTGTTTCTGCGAGGCGGGAGTCTCACTTGCGGTGAGCAATTTCACCTCGTTGGAATTTGATGTCCTGTGGGACAATTCCTCGACGGTCCCGCTCTCCTGGTTCAACGCGAATTTCGGGGGGGCAACTCAGGGAATCGCTGTCGGGGACGACGAAATATGGAACAACCTTTGTTACAGCAACATCATCATTCCCGATGCGGCCACCAATGGCTGGGCGCATGTCTCGGCAGCCTTCAACCCCGCCGTCGGAAGCGTGACGTTTACAGGGCTGGTTTTCAAAAAGTCGTATCCCAGCTATGGCACGGGATCCGCCGCCTTTTGGGTGGATAACGTCGCGTTGGTTCACAGCTTTTCGCTTTCGCCCCCCTTGCTCAGCGCAGGCGGTTTCACCGTGGGCTGGAACGCCCGCGCCGGGCAGACCTTCACCGTGCTCAGAAGTACAAACCTGATCACTTGGGAGACTCTGGCAACCGGCTACCCGGCGGGAGGCGCGGTCGATGGTCCTATGACCTTCACGGAAACCAACGCCAGCCAACCGCACGCGTTCTATCGTATCACTCTCCCGTAGGGCGCCGCGTGGGAATCCACCGCGGTCGTGACGAGGGTAGATTTAAGGGTTGACTTCCCGGCAAGCGCGCCTTACGCTTCCGATCAGGAAACCAAAGCATCACCCTATGAAAACGACTCCTTGCCAAACTCTCATGACGCTGGGATTCGCAGTCGTCCTGGCGGCCTTGCCAACAGCGGGCTTGCATGCCCAAGGCGGATATTTTCCGCTGCAATCGTTTACCGGAAACATCTGTGGGTGGACCGCCCTTGGCGGCACGACCCTCACCTATGATCCAACCCACGACAACACTGGCAACGGCGGGGGCTCCTGCCGCATTGTCACGGACTACTCGCAAAGCGGGACGTTCATCGTAAACGCGGCCAACGTCTCTTGCTGTAACTGCATGCTGGAAGCCTTGCTAACGGTGAGCAATTTCACCTCATTGGAATTTGATGTCATGTGGGACAATTCCTCGACGGTTCCGCTCTCCTGGTTCAACGCGAATTACGGGGGTGCAACCCAGGGGATTTCCGTGGGGAACGGCGCGCAAGGCTACGGAATAGGGAGCAGCCTTTGTTACAGCAACATCATCATTCCCGATGCGGCCACCAATGGCTGGGCGCATGTCTCGGCAGCCTTCAATCCTGCCTTCGGGAGTGTCACGTTTGTAGGGCTTACTTTCCAAAAGCTGTATCCCGGCTATGGCTCAGGGACTTCTTCCGCCTTTTGGGTGGATAATGTCCGGTTGATTCCTCGTGTCTCGCTGGCGCCTCCCTCGTGCGGTGATGCCGGTTTCACACTGCGCTGGACCGCCTTCCCCGGGGCCACCTACAGCGTGCTGAGGACTACCAACATGGTCACTTGGGAGACCTTGGCGACCGGCTACCCTGCGGGAGGCGCGGCCAATGGCCCACTGACCTTCACAGAAACCAACGGCCGCCTGCCGCGCGCGTTCTATCGCGTCACTTGTCCGTAGGAAATCGAATTTGCCGCACCGCTTGCGCCGCCCTGCCAGTCCCTGGTTGCCCCATAACGGGACAGCCACGTCCAAACTCAGGACACTTCCCCCATCACCGGGAAGGACAAAGGAGGTTTAGGCTGCCGGAGGTGTCGCTGGCGCAGGAGGATAAGATTGTAGCCCGGCCCGAGGCTCCGGTGCTCCCGGATCGAGCCGAAGGCAAAGGGAGACGGGTTGCGGTTTGGGATACGGTTTTCTCGGGGCGTCTGCCCGATCCGTCCGCCGTCCGCCCTCTCCAAGTCGATGTTGATCGTCGTCATAATGCGCCAAGCAAATCAAACGATTTAGCCTCGGTAGCCTCCGATCGGGCGGTGTCGAACAGATGACGGCATAGCAACGGTTATGTGACGTTCGCGCCAGGCTGCCCCCCGGGAGTGCGCCCGCCCCCCAGGCGCCGCAACTCCGAAAAACCGGCTGACTACGGACTCTTCTATTACCCAGCCCTTTCCGTGCCATGTGCGATCTCATGTTCTCTTCTTGCTTTCCCTCCAACAACTTATCTGGCGTTTCGCTCCTCCGCAGCCTTGACGCCGGCCTGGCAATGGGCGATCTTAGGGGGCAGTTGGATATGGGGGCGTACTGGTTTCGACTTAGCAGGTACGCCAGGGGCGGCATGCCGAGGATGGTTCGTTGGCCTCGTTAAACATCGGACCAAAATTAATTGCTAACCAAGAATTAGCTCTCGCGGCCTAATGTGTCGCGACGTTCGCCGGTGGACACCTGCTACGCCGGACGAACGCCACAGCAGGTTAGGTCAAGGGCGGCGCTCGCGCGTTCTTGACTGAAACTCTTATTCTGCGGGCTAGGCTGCGCGATTCGGGGTCAGGCCGTTATCGGGCGGAAGAAAACTCTCTCCTGACTAAGCATGTAGTCGCTGCTGGTTTGTTTGCCAAGGACCCGGGTTCAACTCCCGGCGCCTCCACCATTCCGAATTCTGTACAGAAACGTCGCTCACGCTCCGAAGGGTGACGTTGGTTTCAGCCAATGAAATCCAGGGTTTTTTGAACGAAACGGTTAAGGTTTGAGCGCGCAAAAGGCGGTTCGAGCCGACTTTTTGGAGAAATGATTTCATTTCCACCCAATTCTCGTCAAAAGCCCATTTTTGGGCCTGATTTGCCTCTAAAACCCAGTTTCTCAAGGGTTCGAGCCGATTGGCGCCGCGATAGAACAAAAAAAAGCCGCCTAAACTGCCGAAAACACTTGCAAAACCAACACCGCTGCTGGGCTACCTTCTTGCTGCCCGGGGCGCCCGAACGGCAAACAACTCGGTGCAGGCGGCACCACGCCCCGGCGGGGAAGCGCGCAAGTTTTTTTAAAAAGCCTGAAAGATTTTCCCGGTTGCTTACGAGCTACAGGTGGAATGAATCGTGTTATGCGCTCAATAATGCTAACTATTTGTCCCATCCTGTTGGCGTCTTCCGCCCAGGCCCAGTTCACCTATGTGGCCAACAACGGAACGATCACCATTACCGGCTACAGCGGTTCCGGCGGCAACGTGACCATTCCCGGCACGACGAACGGTCTGCCTGTCGTCGCCATCGGGAACTTTGCGTTCGCGGATTGCGCCAGCCTGACGAGCGTGACGATTTCCGAAAGCGTCACCAGCGTGGGGACTGGCGCGTTCGAGAGCTGCACGAGCCTGACAAACGCGAACATCCCCGACAGCGTGACCAACATCGCGATTTGGGCGTTCGACGGTTGCAGCAGCTTGCCGTGCGTGATCATTCCCGGCAGCGTCGCCAACATCGGGAGCCAGGCGTTCGCGGATTGCACCGGCCTTACGAACATTGCGGTTGCGACGCAAAACCCGGCCTACGCGAGTGCGGGAGGGGTGTTGTTCGACAAAGCCACTAACACCTTGATTCAATGCCCGGCTGGGCTAAACGGGAGTTATAGTGTTCCGGGCAGCGTCACCAACATCGGGAGCGAAGCGTTCTTCGGTTGCAGCGGGCTTACGGATGTGACTCTTGGCAACGGCGTCACTGGCATCGGGGGCTTTGCGTTCCTCGGTTGCAGCCGCCTTACGAATGTGACGATTCCCGGCAGCGTCACCAACATCGGGAGCGTGGTGTTCGAGAATTGCACGGGCCTTACGAACATTGTGGTTGCGGCGCAAAACCCGGCCTACGCGAGTGCGGGAGGGGTGTTGTTCGACAAAGCGACCAACACATTGATAGAATGCCCGGCTGGGTTCAAGGGGAGCTATAGTGTTCCCGGCAGCGTCACCAACATCGGGAGCTATGCGTTCTGGGCTTGCAGCAGCCTTACGAATGTGACCCTTGGCAACAGCCTCACCAGCATTGGGAGCGACGCGTTTTCGTTCTGCAACTTGACGAGTGTGACGATTCCCAACAGCGTCACCAGCATCGGGAGCTTGGCATTCGACAATTGTTACAACCTGACGAGCATCACAGTTGCCGCGCAGAATCCGGCCTACGCGAGTGTGGGAGGGGTGTTGTTCGACAAAGCCACCAACACATTGCTTGAATGCCCGGGTGGGTTCAAGGGGAGTTACAGTGTTCCCGGCAGCGTCACCAACATCGGGAGCTATGCGTTCTCGGGTTGCAGCAGCCTCACGAATGTGGCCCTTGGGAACAGCCTCACCAGCATCGGGACCTTTGCGTTCGAAGGTTGCTACTTGACGAGTGTGACGATTCCCAGCGTCACCACCATCGGGGACTCTGCGTTCTGGGCTTGCAGCAGCCTTACGAATGTGACCCTTGGCAACGGCCTCACCAGCATCGGGAACGATGCGTTCGCCGCTTGCAACTTGACGAGTGTGACGATTCCCAGCAGCGTCACCAACATCGGGACCTTTGCGTTCGAAGGTTGCTTCAAACTGGCGAAGGCTTTTTTTCAAGGCACCGCGCCGTATAACGATGGCACCGCCTTTCTTGGCGACTCCGGCATGGTGTATTATGTGCCGGGCACGGCCGGTTGGGGGAACACGTTCGGCGGCTGCCCGACTGCGCCGTGGTTTCAGCATAATCCCCAAATTCTGGGGAATAGCGACGGCCTGGGCGTGAGGAGCAACCAGTTTGGTTTTACTGTTTCGTGGGCTACGAACACTTCGGTGGTCGTGCAAGCCTGCACGGACCTGGCCAACCCGGTCTGGACGCCGGTGGCGACCGGCGTGCTCAGCAACGGTGTTTACACCTTCAGCGACCCGCAATGGACGAATTATCCGAGCCGTTTCTACCGCGTTTGCTTTGAATAACGGAGTGCTAAGGCCCTTGCTGGATGCGGTAAAAGCTTCGCGGAGCGGTCCCGAACGGTTGAAACAGCAGGTTGGTGGTGCCATCGCCCACGATTGGGCCAGCCAGCGTGCTCCAGACGGTGTTGCCGCCCAGGTTGGTCGCGCACTGCACCGTGTAGTTGGTGTGCGCCACCGTCGGCCAGCTTATTCCGACTCCCGCCAGCACCTGCGCCGACACCACATTGGTCTGAGGTCCGCCGCCTCCGGTCACCGCGTTGGTCGAGCCCAAGGAAACATCATCCAAATCAATCGTTGCCCACATCGACGAACTGGCCGCGCCCGCCGAATAAAAGATCACCGTCGCGGTGGCCGCCCCCGCCGCCGCCGTGACCTGGTTGCTCACCAGCGTATAGGCGTTGTTCCCTGCCGTGTAGGTCTGGAATCCGGTGCTTCCCACCAACCCGTTGGCCCCATACCACTGGATGTTCCACTGATTGACCGCCCCGGAGCTGCCGCTGAGCTGGTCGGCATAGAAACAGAAACTATACACGCTGCCGCCCGTCACCGGCACGCCCGCCTGCGCAAACTGAACCACCGGCCCCGCACCGACGCTGGCCAGGTGGACCTCGAAATTCCAGGAGCCCCCATGCACGTTATCGTTGGTGCGCACAGCATAGACCGGACCGCCGGCGGCCTGCGTCACCGTCCAGTTGGTTGCCCCGCCCGCATTGGTCCCCGCCAGCTCGAAGCCAGGATTGAGGACCAGGTTTTGCGAGGTGGTCTGCGTGGCGCTGGTGGTGAAGCTGAACAGGTAATTGGTGCCCAATATATTCGTCCCCCCGGCCGCGGCAGCCGAGGCGGGAATGGTGACGGTGTAGGTCTGGCCAAGCTGGAGCTGGCCGTTGATGTTAAAGGCGATGGTCGGAGTGCCGTCGCCCTGGGCATAGGTCAGCCCGGTGACGCCCGAGCCGGCCATAGCGGCTCCCGAGAGTGAGGCGGCGGCCACGCCCCGGTTGAAGGTGACGCTGACCTGGGTCAAATCCGAAGCGACACCGGTTTGATTGGCCGAGGGCGAGGTGGATTCAACCACCAAAGGGATGGCGTTGCTGTTGGGCGCGGTGGTGAAGGAGAAGGTGAAAGGGCTCCCCAAGGTATTGGTCCCGCCCGAAACGGCGGCTGAAGCGGGAATGGTGACCGAGTAGGTCTGGCTGTATTGGAGCTGGCCGATGATATTGAAGTCGATGGTGGGGGTGCCGTCGCCCTGGGCATAGGTCAATCCGGTGACATTGGAGCCGGTGATCGCGGCGCCCGCGAGAGAAGCGGCGGAGACGTTCTGGCTGAAAGTGACGGCGACCTGGGTCAGCGCGGTGGAAACATTGGTCTGGCTGGCCGAAGGCGACGTGCTGACCACGATCAGAGGAATGGCGTTCGTGCTATTCAAGACGTGCGTATTGACCAGCGTATATGCGGGCAGGAGGAGCGAGCCGAGGGCGATATTGTTGCTATAGACGGTGGCAACCTGGGCGGTGTTCAGCGGGTTGTAGGCCACATACGAGTACTGGGCGGTGTTGGTGTTGTAATAAACGCCGCTGGTGGGGACACTCAAATGAAACTGCCATTGAAGCGAGCCGAGCGTTCGATAGGCGTGTGTGAAATAGTAAGTCGAGCCCGCGTAAATGGGATCGGTGGCAACGGGATCATCGCTGGCGTACAACTGGTCCATCTGCGCGGCGACATAGTCCGGGTTGAACTGGAGGGCGTACCAGAGCGCGTAATTGCCCCACTGCGAGCCCATCGAACTGATGGAGTTATCCCCCTCACTGGCCAACTGTTCGGAGAGCATGCTGTTGTACTGCTGCTGGCAGAAGACGGGATCCTGCGCGAGATAGGTAGAGCCTGGGGAAATGGGCAACCACTGGATTCCATGTATATAAATTGGATTCATCCCAAAATAGGTCTGGTAGTCCTGGCCGTTGTCCCAAAGGATGCCGACTGCCGAAGGGGTGTAAACCGCGGGCCAGACCCCGCCGTATTGGTTGAACCAGTATTCCCGCACCGCGGCCGATTCCATCACATAGCCCATCGCGCCGGCCCCCTGCATCTGGCTATTGCCCAGGACGGAGCCCAGCAGGAAAAGTCCGGACCAGGAGTTCATGGCTTCGCCGCTGGATTCCTGGTTGCCGCCCCGGGTGACATCCGGGAACCCGCTGGCCTGCGAATGGCCGGCCCAAATGTCAAAGGTCCTGAAGAACGGGAAGTTGGTGTCGCTCCGGTCCCAGTTGGCGTACTCCTTGGCGACGAGCGTGGCCATCGGCCCGTAATTGGTCACGAAGGCCGGGTCGTACATGCCAACCAGCGCGGTCGAATAGGTGAAGTAGCCGTAATGGAAATGCTGGTCATTGAACTGTTCGGAGCCGTAGCTGGATTCAAAGCCAACGATGCCTTTCCAGGCGGGATAGGCGGCAAAATAGTAGGTGGATTCGCCCGGGGTGTAGGTGAACCAGTTCTCAATCCCGGAGCGGACAGTGTTTTGGAGTATGGCAAACTCGGGGCTTCCCATGTCATGGGCCATGGCCATGTGCTGGGCGTAGCGCATCAGGTCCTTGCCGCCCCAGTAGGTGTCGACGGCAATGTTGGTATCGGCCGCCACATTGGTGAGATACAGGCCCATGCGGGCGGGGTCGTAATCGTTGGGGAGGCCGGTTGGCGCCGGCGGAGGCAAGGTGGGGGGAAAACCGTTGAAAGGGTAAACGATCTGAAAATCCGTTCCGGTGGCGCATTTCATGGGGCCGCGCGCGGTTGAATAATTGATGCCATTGAAGGCCAGGTTGTTGCTGGTGTTGCGCCAATGATGCGCCAGCCAGCCCTGAATGACCTGCGGCTGGGACCCTTGCAGGATTTGCGTTGTCAAATGCCAAGCCGTCGTGACAGCGCCCGCCACCGGGTCGTAGGTCCAACTCATCTGGCTGTCTCGCGGCACCGCGTAGGCGTACTGGGCGAAGTACGAAAGGTTGGCTTCCGCGGGCAGAGCGCTCAACACGAGAAAGGTGTTCGTGCCGGCAAAGGCCACATTGATGACGCCATTGCTCAGCGTGAACTGCGTGTTGCTCGGCGCGAAGACACCCCAATACCGGCCCGAGTAGGCAACGCCCAAATGGCTGCCGGTCAGCGGGAATGAAACGCTGTTGCCGTTATCATCGAAAAACGTGTTGCCTCCGTTGGGAAATCCGATTTGAGGCTGCACCCCCGTGAATTCAACCCAAACCGAAGGCAGCCCATGCCCGAGGGTCACATCCATGAATTGGTTGGCCGTCTGCTGCATCCGAAGGGAGACGGTCCAATCGCCCCAGCGTAGCGCGCGGGAATCGGCCGGGGCGAACTGCTGGCCCTGAATCGTGATGAGACCGTCCAGGGCCAGTTGGGGAGTCAATCCCGAAGGCACCCAGTTGGTCGGATTATAAACGCTCACGCCCTGGGCGTTCGCCGAAACGGTCAACGGCTGGGCCCACATGTTGCCGGCGTATTGATCCAGGATCAGATCGGTCCACCATTTGTTGCTCGGGATCGGCCCGCCATTGGTCGTCACCAGGTAAGTGGGCGGCGTCGTGGGGAGCGACCCGGCATTCGCCTGAGGCGGCGGATAGGAGGCGTAGGACCCGGCTCCGACAGGAATAATGGTTTGAGCAAGAGCCGAGACCGCGGCCAGGGCGACGGCAAGCGTGCCGCCAACGCATTTGAAACTCATAAGATTGGCGTCGGTTACTGAATGGAGAGGACCTGATAAAAATTGTGAGGCGGGCCAGCCGGATCGAAGACGGTGTTCGTGGCGCCGTTGCCGGCAATGGGACTGCCCAAATTATTCCAAACGGTGCTGGCGCCGGCCTGCGCGCTGGACCACTGCACCTGGTAGGTCACGCTGTTGCTGGCGAACCAGCAAATGCCCACTCCCGGCGTGATAAAAACCGGAAGCCGGTTGGTGTTCCCTGAGGTGCCCGTAGTGCCGCCCGAGGAACCGAGCGAAACATCGTCGATCTGGATGGTCGCGGACTGGCTCGGGATGGCAGCGCCGGCGAAATGGAAATAGATGGTGGCAGAGGTTGCGGCGGCGGGAGCGACAACGGAGTTCGAGATAAGGGCATAGGCATTGTTGCTCGGCGTAAAGCCCTGATAACCGGTGTCGCCGCCCGTATTCCAAAGGACTCGCCACTGGGCATTGTAGCCGGCGCTGCCGCTCTGCGCGTCGGCATAGAACGTGAACGGATAGGTCGTTCCCCCGGCAACCGGGATACCGGATTGGGCGAACTCAACGACCGGGCCGCCCCCGGTGCTGGCGAGGCGCACCTCGAAATTAAAGGAGCCGCTATGCGGGTTGTCGTTGGTGCGGATGGCATAAACCGGGCCGCCGACGGCTTGGTCGACGGTCCAGTCGGCGGCGTTCGTGGGGGAGGCGCCCGCAATCTCGAACCCGGGATTCAGAACCTGCGCCGAGGCGCGAACGCTGATGCACACGAGGCCGAGAGCGAGGAAAGATTTTGAGGTCATAACAAGGCATTTGGAAAAACGGCGAAGCAGCCGACCATAAGAGAGACCCTGCTTGTTGCGTGACTATCGAGCACCCTCGGATCCGGCTCGGTCGGTTGGCTGGCAAAGGCCCGGTTTCGCTATTCGAATTGGATATCGTCGAGGTAAAACACCACGGGCCGCCCCTGGCCGGTCAGGCTCCAGGCGAAGCCGGTCTTGATACAGGAAAGATCTTTGTTGGCCAGGTCGATCGAGTATTGCTTCCAGTTCCGAGTCAGGACAACGGCTTCGAGGCCGCCCATAGCGCTGTCGCAGTATCTCTTGTCGGAACCCAGGACGCCGAATTTGAAACTGACAATTTCGCCGCCTTTATCGCCGCGGGCCCAGAACGTCAGCCGCTTGGCGCCAGTAAGATTCCAGCCGCCGCGAACGTCGCCCCAATCGTTGGGAGGGTCTTGCCAGACCACGCCGAGCCACTCGCCGTTGTCAGCGTAGTCACAACGGATGCAAGTGCGGCCGCTGTGCGGGCGGACCTGGCAGCCTTCGTTCATTTTGCCCGACTTGGTATTCCCCATCCAACCGGAGGGAGTAAAGTGGTTGCTCGGGCTTTCCATGTCGGAATAGACAATAAAGGGCAGACAGGCGGGCTTGCCCACAACGGTGTTGGTGGCTTCGGTTTGAGCGCCAGCCCGGAGGGTCAGCGAGAGGGCGAAGCAGATGCCGAGGAGCACGCGTTTGGTCAGATTCGATTTCATTATGTGCGACTTCGTTTCTCCGCGGGCCTGCGCTCACGCGCAGGCCGGCGATTGTTCTCTTCAATCTAGCGCCATTGCAAGAGGTCTTTGTTACGGGATACTATTATTCAGTGCCGGTGTTAGATGCAACAGCAGTTTACGGGATATATCGCAACCGGTAGAAAGCGGCCTTGGGCACGACGCCCAGGTCGCTGAAGTTGTCCATCACGGACACGCTTCCGTTCGCCGGCGCCGTTGCGGCCGGGAAGTTCGAAATGCCCAGGGTGAAGGTCACGTTGGTGGCCCGCTGCACCGAGTATTGGTTGCCGGAGATGCCCGACATCACCACGGCAGCCTTGCCCGAGGCCAGGCTGACGGTCCCGCGGCCGCTGCCAAAATGGCTGCCGCCGACCGTCAGGGTGTTTGTGCTGCCGATGTAGGTGGCGTCGCCGGAGTAGATCACCGTGAGAGTGTAGGAGGAAGGCACGATGGCAGGCGCGCTGCTGGCGCTGCCGCTCACCAGCGTCTGCTGGCTCTGAGTCAAGCCATTGGTGAAAAACGTGAGGGTGCCCGACGCGGCGGTTGCTGCCGCTCCACCGGTCTCCACGATTCCCGTGAACACGGCGCCATTTTGAACCGTGGGTGACAATACATCCGTCGGGCCATTGGCTGTAGTGGTGGTAAGGGACACGTCATCAATCTCAACGGCGCCAAATCCGTTGGCGACCGCGCCGGTATTGCCGAAGATCTGAATCAGAGCATCCACGGCGGTGGGGGGAGCGACCGCCGGGCTGGCGGTGATTTGCGTCCAGGAACCGTTGCCCCCGGTAAAGCCAGTCCACCCGATGGCGCCCACCAGGGCGCCGGTGCCATCCAGCCAGGAGACTTTGTATTGCTGCACGTAGCTGGGGCCGGAGTTGATTTGCTTGGCCCAGAAGGAGAAATTGTAAGTGTTGCCCCCAACGATGGGGTTTGGGTTCCCTGAGGCATAGGCCAAATCCTGGCTCATCTCGGACGTATTTGCCGTGGCCGTTTCGTTGGTCGCATCGATGAACATGCAGCAGGAGCCGGTATGCGAGTCCGTATCAATTTTGGTTGGCGGCTCACTCCCGTCGGCATTCCAGTAGAATGCGTTTCCAAAGCCGTCATCCACTTCGATACTCCCATCCACGACTTGTTCCGAAACGACCGGGGCAGTTTCCAGAACCTGATAGTAAGCCACCGGGTTGGTGTCATAGACTGAGGTCACCGTCGAACCGTACCATTGGCCTCCCAAATCGGTCCAACTGTTGCCGTCGCTGGATTTCTGGGGCTGGTAGTAGTTGGTGCTCTGGGCGGTCCAGGAGATCTGCGCGCTGGGGGCAATGGCAAGGGCCAGCGTGGTCGGAATGGTGGGATTCAGGTTTGCGCCCACAACGTCGGCGTAGGAGTTGCCGACACGAATTTCATCGATGGTGAAGGCCGCAGTGCCGCCCTGGAGATTCAACCCAATCCCCGAGATGTTTCCGACGTCATAGGAGCTGTAGATCACATTGGCCGCGACTCCCGGCGCGTTCGTGCGCGCCGGCGGATCGATCCAAAGACTGACCGTATCGTTGGTTCCCGAGGTGTTGAAGTCGATTCGCAATACCACCAAATGCACCGTCGTATTGCTCACCGCGATACTCGACCCGAGCGCCGTGCCGGATGTCGGCGCCGTGCCGGAGCTGGTGACATAGCCGAGTCCAAAGGCGGTTTGGCTGGCGCTATAGCCGCCACGGAAGCCGGCGAACAGGCTCGTGGCTCGGTCGCCTTCGAGGAAAACTCCCGCCCAGTTGCCGCCGGAATCGCCGCTGCCTTGCATCAGGAAACTCACATACTCCGTTCCACTGGAGAGCGTGCTTGAGAAGGTCGCCAGCGATCGGCCGCTGCCGTTGTTGGCCTGTTGAAGAGCGTTGTCGGCCGTCGGGAGTCCGGTGTAGGACAAACCGGAGACGATGGTGGCATTGCCGGGAGGGACGACCCAGTTGCCGGTAAATCCGGTGCCGCCGCAGGGTGTGGCATTTGAGAATGCCCCGGCGGGGTAATTAAACGGCTCGTAGGCGCTAAACGCCGGCGGACCGGCGCTGGTTACGGTGATATTCACCGCGGACGAGGTGGCCGAGTTCCCGCTGCTGTCGTAGGCCACGGCCTTCAGCGAGTGGGCGCCGGCCGATACGCCCGTCGCGCTGTAGGTGAAGGGAGCGCCGGTGACCTTGCCAAGCAAGGTGCTGTCCAGGTAGAAGCTCACATTGGTGACCGACCCGGGGTAAACGGTGGCGGCGGCGTTGATGAGAAAGTTGGAATAGACCACCGCGCCGGCGACCGGGTTGGTGATGGAGACGGACACTGGGGTGGGACCAGGCACAACCACGCCGAGGTTGTCATACCCGACTATGGAGTTCGGGCCCCAGAGCGGCACGATCTTCAGTCCCGTCGCCGCCGGATTGATGGTATAGGTGAAGGAGTAGGTCAGCCACGAGGTGGTCCCGGAGATTGGATACATCTCCCCGCTGTCGGTCAGGTAACCGTTTGGCCCCCAGGACTCAACTTTCAGTCCGCCGATGCTGGTGCCATAGATGAGTTCCATGTCCTGGACAAAGGTATAGGTTTGGCCGGCGGTAAGGCCCAGGGAAGTGAGCGAGAGGGGGGTAACATCGCCGCCCACCCAAATGCCCCAACTGCCGGAAGCAGAGGCGTCAATGACGCCGTAGCCGTTGGGGTTGCCGCCCTGGGTTGGGTAGCTGAAGTTGGCCCCGCTGCCGCCTTCGACCCAAGCGCCGGCACCGCCAGACTCAAAGTCCCCGTTCGGGAACAAGTTGGTGGTATTGCCTGCGTTAGCAATGCCTGCCATCGCAAGCACTGCAAGTGTCGCCATGATTTTTGTCATACGGTCAATGTCCTTCTGTGGGTTAGGATTCGTCGTTTGCGTCTCTGCTTTTACGGCTCTTGATAGATCGGCCTTGCTGTGCGGTTTGCTTTGCTGCGGGGCCATCTTAGCCACTGCCGCTCAAAGCGCCTAGCTCCCCAAATGGATAGAAATCCTGTCAGCCGGGCTCGAGTCTGAGGCCCGGCATATTGAGGATGCTATCACTTGTTGACCCAGCTTGTGGTTCTGGCCTGAAGCCACGCCAGATCGGAGCAGGTTGGGTCGCGCAGCACATCGTTGCCCTGGGCGTTAATCATTTTGGAATCACGCCACTTCTTGATTTCAGCGTGTCCGTCGGCGAACGAAAGCCCCCCGGCATTGCCGTGGTAGCTCGCCGGAATATCGTACCACTCGTTTGGTTTATTGGGATCGCAGCAAAACCAGCCGTCGTTGATGCTGTTCGGGTTTTCATCGATGAACACCCAGCACTGTGCGGGAACCGGCGCGATAATGTCCGACTGCTTGTGAAAATCGCGCAGCAACTGAAGGCCGCTGTAGGGGATGATGTCATTCCAGCTCTCGAGCGGATTCATGAAGGCGCTCATGGACATGCTGCGGATGGTTGGAGCGCCCAGGACCATTTTTCTGTCCGCGGGGCACTTATAAACGCCGAAGTTCTTCACATAGGGAAAGAGGAGGCCATCCTGGATGAACACGAAGTTGGTGGCGGCGGAGCCGGCGTTCGTGGCTACGGACCCTAGAACCCATTGAGCAAGGCTGCCTCCCGACAGGTATTGCGGAGAGATCGGCACGGTCGTCGGCGGGTTCTGGCCGCCAGGAACGATGACGTCGATGTTATCGGCCGAGTACAACATCCAGCCCAGCTCGAGCTGTTTGAGGTTGTTCATGCAACTGATGCCGGCGGCCTTGAGCTTGGCCCGGCCGAGCGCCGGCAGCAGCATGGCAGCGAGAATCGCGATGATGGCGATCACCACCAGCAGTTCGATCAGGGTGAACCCTCCCTTGGAAGGGGATCTTCTTGCTTTTGTCATTCTCAATTCCGGTTGGAGGACGGGCCTGCAAGGCTCATGCAGGCCCGTCGGTGGCATGGTGCTTTTTAACAGGTGGGTCTAGGGAAGATACTGCAGGCGATAGAACGCCGCCGCCGGCGTGCCGCCCAGATCGCTGAAGTCGTCGGAGACGGGGATCTGCCCGCTTGCCGGCGCGGTGGTGGCCGGGAAGGTCCTCAGGCCCAGGGTGAACTGGACGTTGGTGGCGCGCTGCACGGAGTAGCTGAAGCCTTGGATGCCCGACAACACCACCGAGGCGTTGCCGCCGCTCAAGGCCACGCTGCCTGGGGCGGAGCCAAAGTAGCTGCCGCCGACTATCACGAGATCATTCGTGACGCTGCCCTGGTAAACGGGGTCCACTATCGTGGCCACCACTTGATAAGTGCCCAGGTTGACCGGCGCGCTGGTCGAGCCGTTATACGTAATGCTCACCGTCAAGCCGGCCGGCGTGGTGGTGGCCGTGACGCTCTTGGGGGTGCCGTCAAAGGTCTGGAGCAAGCCGCTGAGCGTCACCGTGGCCGCCGCGTGGCTGATCGTCACGTTGGTGGTGCTGCCGATGTAGGTGCTGTCGCCCGAATAGATGGCGGTCACCGTGTAGGGCGGAGTCAGGAGGGCGGTCGCGCTCGTCGCGGCGCCGGCGGCCACAACGTTCGAGCTCAATACGGCGCTGTTGGTCAGGAAGGTGATGGAGCCCGACGCAAGGCCGGCAACCACTCCGTTCGTGCTCACGGTCCCGGTGAACGAGGCTCCCGCTTGCAGCACGGGCGACAGGACATTGGTGGCGCCAACGGTAGGGCAGACCACGGAAACGTTGTCGATCAACGTAACCCAGTCATAGCCCGAAGCGGCGCCGATGGCTTGCATAAAGCCGATGCTCATGTTCGCGGCGTTGGCCGGAGCGGTAAAGGCATTGCTCACGACCGTCCAAGTGCCGCCGACGGACGCAAAGCTGCCCCAGATGTCGCTAATGAATGCGCCATTGTTGTCAAACCACTGAATATGATACTGCGGGTTGGCTCCGCCGATCTTGACCGGGTTGGCGGCGCTCCAGCTCACCGAGTATTGAGCTCCACCGGCAAGTATGGGGAATGTGGCGCTCTGCAAGTACGTATTGGGAGGGGCGCTCGCCCCGGTGGCGGGAGTGGCTCCCTCCATGTAAAGCAGGTTCGTGCCGTCAACCGGGGTGAGTGATCCCCACTGGTTGGTAGCATACACACTGATGGTGTTGTTGTTTCCATCCAGGCCGTTGGCCGGGCCGGACCAGTCAAGAGCGCCGGTGCTGTTGGCGTCGGCAATCTCGAAACTTCCGTTGGGAACCTGGTTCGAGCTAAGACCGCCCGGAACGAGCTCCAGAACGCGATAATAGGGCTCAAGCGCCGTCTCATAAACGGAGGTTACCGCGGACCCGATGAGGAGGCCTCCCAGGTTCGTCCAGGTGGTGTCATCCATAGACTCTTGGACCTGGTAGCTGTTCGTGCTGAAGGCGGTCCAGCTCACCGCTTCACCCTGCGCCACCGATATCGCAACGGTGGTGGGAATCGTGGGGGCCGACACTGTGCCATACCCTACCACGTCGCCATACACCTCGCCGAAGCGGATCTCGTCGATAATAGGGCTGTAGCCGCCGGTGATATTAATCCCGAAGGCGGAAATGGTACCTACATCGAAGGTGGTGCTCACCTCGTTGGCTGCCACCCCGGGCGCGTTCGTGCCCGCCGGCGGATCAATCCAGAGACTGACCGTGTCGTTGGCGCCGGAGGTGTTGAAATCAATTCTTATCACGATCAGATGCACCACGGAATTGCTGATCGCTATGGGGCTCCCCAGGCCCGTGGCCCCGCCAAGAACGGTGCTGTTGACGGTCCCCAATCCGAAGCCGGTAGTACTCGCTGAATTGGGAGAATAGAACCCGGCGAAGAGGCTGCTGGCGTTGTTCCCCTTGAAAAAGACCCCCACCGTGTCGCCGCCGGAATTGCCGCTGCCTTTGAACAGGAAGCTTATGTATTCCGTGCCGGTGGACAGCGGGTTTGCGAGGTTCTCCGTGGTCTGGCTGCCGGCGGCGCTATGTTGATAGGCGTTGGCCGTCGTTGGGAGGTTCGGGTAGGTCAAACCGGCAACGATGCTGGGATTACCCGACACCGTCCAATTGCCGGTAAACCCAGTGCCCGTGCTGGGGGTGTTGTTCGCCAAAGGTCCCAGCGGGTAATTAAACGACTCGTAGGCGCTGGGCCCATACACCCCCGTCGGCGTGGCGGTGGCCTCGGGACTCGAGTTGGCGCTCTCGCCATAGCTGTTCACGGCGGAAACGACATAGAAATACGGTGTAAACTTGACGGCCGTTGTGTCGAGGTAGGTCACGGTCGGATTGGTGGTGGTGCCGATGGTAGCATAGCCTGAGCCGCTGGTGGTCGAGCGCTTGATGTTGTAACTGGCAGCTCCCGCCGAACCGGTCCAGGACAGCGACACTTGATTGCTGCCCGCAATGGCGGTTACCCCGGTCGGCGCCGCCGGCGGAACATTCGGAGTTGCCGTCACTTCGGAAGAATTGGCGCTCTCTCCGGCGGAGTTGGTTGATGAAACCTCGTAGAAGTAAGGCGTGCCGTTGTTTACGGCGGCATCGGAGTAGGTTGTGGTGGCCACGTTGGTAATGGTCACTTCGCCGCTTCTGCTCAACGAGCGCTTGACGTTGTAGCTGGCCGCGCCTGTCGCGGCGTTCCAGCTCAAATTCACCGCGCCGTTGGTTCCGATGGCCGTAAGACCAGTCGGCATCGCGGGCGGCGCAATCGTAGGCGTCACTTGCACCTCCTGGGAATTCGTGCTGGCTCCGGAAGAATTGGTCGCCTCCACTACATAGAAATAGGTGATGCCTCCGACCACGGCGGTGTCATAGTTGGTGTTCGAGGGCACGGGGTTGGTCACATTGTAAACTCCCGTGTTCGTGCCGCGCAGGACTTCGTAGCCGGTCGCGCCGCTCACGGCATTCCAGCTCAGACTGACCGAGTTAACCCCGGGCGTGGCCGTCAATCCCGTCGGAGCCGCCGGAGCCGCAACGTACCCCACGACATCACCGTAGGTATCCCCGACCCGAATCTCATCGACCGTGATGGTCGCGCCGCCTTGGACATTCAAGCCGATGCCGGAGATGGTTCCAACATCGTAGGAGCTGTAGGTCAGGGCGGGCGTCACCCCGGGGGAGGAGGCGTTGGCCAGCGGGTTGGTATAAACGGTGATCGTGTCGTTGACTCCGGAAGTGTTGAAATCAATCCTCACCACGACAAGGTAGGTGATGCCATAGGTCCCCAGGCCCGCCTGCTGGAGCGACGTTGCTCCCGTAGGGGCGTTGCCGCTGGTCGTGGTCGTCATGGAGCCGATGCCTAGCTGTCCCTGACTGCCGGAGTTGGGGCCTGTGCCAAAGCCAAACCAGAGGCACGTGGAATTGCCGTTGGGAAAGTAGACCCCGTCGATGTTCCCGCCCATGTTTCCAGAGGCATAGTACAAGAAGCTTATATATTTAGTGCCACTGGAGAGCGGAGTGGCGAGGCTGACGAACTGCCTGCCGCCACCTGAACTGAGCGCGTGGTTGGCCACCGGAAGGACCGTGTAGGTCAAACCGGCGCTGATGGTGGCTGCGGTCCCGCAGGTCCAATTGCCGGTGAACCCGGTGCCGGTGGAGGCGGTGTTGTTGGCAAAGTTTCCCGTGGGATAATTAAACGGCTCGTAAGCGTCGAGCGCGGCGCGGGCGGCAGAGACGCAAAGCATCGTGCCTAGCAGTCCTGCAAGGATCTTAGGGGTGGATTTCATTGAGCTTTTGTTCTTTCAGTGTTGCTTTATGGCTTCGCAGGTTGTCCCGTCGCGCAGCCGCTGGTTGCCTGACGTGGCTGCGTGGGTCGGGATATCTACGCGGGAATCGTAGCACCCGCCGCCTCAAGCTGCCTAGCTCCCTAAGTGGATAGTAATCTCTTCCTCGCCAGCCGCTCCGAATCATGGAGTCCCAACCTGCCAGGAACCTCCCAGCCCGGCCCCGCGCGCGGATCACGGCGCGGTCCGAAATTTCAACGCGGCCTCGGTCCGCGAGTGGACGTGCAGCTTCTGATAGATGTGTTTGAGATGAAACCGGACGGCGGCAACGGTCACGCTCATCCGATCGGCAATCTCCTTGTTGCCCAATCCGTGGACCACGAGCTCGAGAATCTCGCGTTCGCGGGCGGTCAGCTTCTCCACCTCCGCGCTCGTGGTGGTCTGTTCCCGGAAATACTCGATGACCCGGCGGGCGATTTCCCCGCTCATGGCGCCGCTCCCCTCCTGGACCTCGCGCATGGCGCGCAGGATCTCCTCGGGGGTCGATCGCTTGAGCAAATACGCGGACGCTCCCGCTCGGAGAGCGCGAAAGATCCGGTCGGGATCCTCATAAACGGTGAGCATGATCGCCTTGAGAGCGGGGAGCCGTTCCTTGAGATGCGCCACACACTCCACGCCGGACATGTTGGGCAGCTGGATGTCCATCAACACCAGGTCCGGCGCGCATTCCGGCAGCGCCTTCAGCGCCTCTTCCGCGGTGGAGCAGACGCAGACGCAACGGAAGTCCGGCGAGAGGTTGACGATGGTGGCCAAACTCTCCCGCGTGGTTTTATTGTCTTCAACGATGGCGACTTTGGTCATGGGGCATGGTTCGTCAGGGGGAACCAGAATTGAACGGTTGTTCCCTTTCCCGGCTGGCTCTCGATTTCACAGCGCCCCTCGAGTTTCCGCATGCGCTCTTTCATGTTGGCCACGCCGTCGCTGCCTGCGGGGCACTGGGCCGGCACAAATCCGCGGCCATTATCGGCCACGGCGATTTTGAGCTGGCTCGCCACCACTCCGATCTCGATAGAAACCTGGGAGGCGCCGGAATGGCGGATGGCGTTGTTCAGGGCTTCCTTGAACGAGAGAAAAAGTCCGTGGCGAAGCCGGGAATCGAGCGGGGCCGCCGGGAAAGCCTCGGCCACGCTCAGGCGGCAGCCGATGCCGGCGAGGTTCAGAAACCGCTGGGCGAACAGCGAGTAATAGCTGGCCAGCGAGGCGACGGAATCATACTTCGGATTCACCGCCCAAACGATCTCATCGAGGGCCGCCACCATGGCCCGCGCCGCGTCGGTCAGCTTCTCCAGATAGTGCTCGCGGGTCTCGGGTGGCAGCGAGGGGGTCCTTGCCAGCGCGCCAAGCATGCCGACCTCGGTGAGCGCCGCCCCCAAATCATCGTGCAGGTCCTGCGCCACGCGGGTGCGCTCCTGTTCGACCAGGCGCTCGCGCTCCGCGCGCTGCCGCTCGTGGATTTGAACTTCCAACTCGCGCGTGCGCTCCGCCACCTGGAGCCGCAGCAAGGCCACCCAACTGAAAGCCGCCAGCGCCGCCACTCCCACCACCCCCGCAATCCACAACACCCGGCGCAACGTCCACCAGGACGGGGATTCGAGCACCCGCACGTCTCCGACGCTTTGAAGCTGAACCAGGAACGATTCCGCCCGCCAGTCGTCCCCCGCCAGCCACTCGCCCGGTTTGATCAGGCAAACGCCAGTTACCGACACCCGGCTCCCATTCGCCAGAGAGGCAAAGAGCTCCGCGTCGCCGGTTTGCCTAAGGGAAGCCTGAAAAACGAAGCCGCCCTCCTGAAGGATCAAATAACTCTCCCTGCCTTGCACCGTGCGGTCCAGCAGCCGGGCCGCCACCCGGATGAGCTGGCAGTCGTGATTCCCCGTCAGCGCTTCATCCGGCGTTACCAGCGACGGCTCGATGGAAGGACCCGAGGACACCTTCCTATAAGTCGCGTCCTGGAGGCCCGGGGTGTAATCGCCGTGACTCATGAAGCCCAGCGCTTCCACGCGGTCGCCCAGCCCGAGCGGCTCACCCCCGTCCGTCTGCACCTCGATGCCTTCATCGCCGTCCTGAAGAAACAGCAGCTTGCCAGCTTCAAAGTAGATGACCGTTCCCGCGACCTTGACCCTGTGGTTGTAGGATTCATGAGGCTTGAACTGCAGGAGGCTGTCGATCGGGCGCGCCGGCACGGCGAAGGGATCATCCGGTCCCGGAACCTCAACCACCAGATCCTCCGGCCGGGGCACCATGAGCCGGATGGAGAATAATTGCCGCCGCCGATTGAACTTCGTCGAGCAGACCCCGCGCGCGCGCACGGTGCTGTCAATCATTGCCTCCGGCCGCGCCACGGGCAGTTGCCGGGAGTAAACCGACAGCCGGCCGCCGCCGCCGGCGATTTCCAGCAGATAAAGCTGAGAGGCATCATGCAGCAGTTGGACCGACCGCACAATGCCTCTGGCCTCGACGAATTGACTATCCTCCTGTCCGCCCATCAACTCCTCGATGGAGGCCAGCCGGCTGGGAGGCAGCGGCGCCTCGCCGAGCACTCTCACTTTCTGTGGAAGCACCACCGGCGCGAACTCCCCCGCTCCGGTCAGACCCTCCACTTCTACCAATTGCCCGGAGATCAGCGACGGCAAATTGGGCGAAGTGCAGACGTAGATCCCCGCAGTGTCATCCTGTATGAAGTGGGAAAAGAACCCCTCGTTGAAAAACGTGACCACCCCGCGCAAGCGCACACGCCGGTTTTGTTCCGCCTCCTCGACCGTCAGCCCACGCACGGCGGCCACGGTGCGCAATTCGTTAGTCGAGGCTTGAATCCGAGCGCCGAACGGCCCCACGCCCACATAAATAGCCAGCGCGACGCACAGCCTGAAGCTTCTGGAATCCCCGAAGCAGCGAAAAAGGCTGCACGCGCCTGCGTTTATGGTGCTCGAAGGCTCGATGTAATAGGTTATATGGCATACGCAAACTATTGTAAATCTAAATTGTGCAGCCCAAAACCTCGCGCGGGAGATGGGGAAAAGGACCACTCAATACGGCGAAATACGCGGACTTTGGAGTTCCGCCAAGGGCAAGATCAGACCGTGGCGGCCATCGAAGGAACGGAGACCATGGAACCGCCTCAAGTCGGCCGCCCTCCGGCACCCGCTGCGCCCGACACCGGCGCACCACTGCCGCTCCGCATCGGGCGGGGTCCGGATGCGTTGGGGTGCGGCCCGTTTCCGGGCTTGGCATCGGGGGAGGGTTCCCCTACCGTGGCGTGGTGATTGGGTTTTTGAGAGCTGTGGGGCTTTTGAATGCGGCGGCGTGGTTTGGGGCCGCCGCGTTTATGGTGTTTGGGGCGGAGCCAGCCATGTATTCGCAGGAGGTCCAAGGTTTGTTGCAGAAGTCTTTCACGTATCTCTCGAGCTTGCTGGGGCAAGCGGTGCGGGCGCGGTTTCTTTATTTCAGCCTGGCTTGCGGCGGAGTGGCGGCGCTGCACCTGGCCGCGGAATGGCTTTACCAGGGGCGCCTGTCGCGGAAACTCTCGCTTCGGCTCCTGGCGGGCCTGGTTGCGCTGTCGCTCCTGGGGGGGATGGGCGTGCAGCCGCAGATCCGGCGGGCGCACGTCACCAGCCTGCTCGGGCCCACTCCGGCGGCGCGCCAAACCGCCGGGCGCTCGCTGCGGATTTGGCGGGTGGTGGGGCGCAGCGACGATTTTCTGCTGATGATTGGGCTTGCGGTGTATCTTTGGGGAGTGGCCAACCCGCCGGAGACCTTCCGATTCGTCAGCACGGGAAAATTCAGGAGTTGACAAACCCTGAATGTCGTTGACCTTGTTTTGAGAATAAGCGGCGAGGCCAGCGGGACGCTCCGCCATAGGGAAAGTAGTATGATTTCGAATGACCGTTCATCGTCTTACGGCAACCGTCCGCCTTACGGGTCGCCCAAACCACCGGTAAACGAGGACACGCTCAAGACGGATAAAGTCCAGATCGAGCGCAAGACCTTCGTCTTTACGCTCAAGGAGAACCCCCGCGGCCGGTTCCTCAGAATCACCGAGGATGTCGGGGGCCGGCGGGACACCATCATCATTCCCGCTCCCGGGCTGGAGGACTTCAAGAAGTTGCTCGATGACATGGTCAAGGCCGCCGTGGAATCGCCGCCGCCGAAGGGGACGGGAGAGCCTGAGGCGTAAAAGACGTAAGGCGTAAGCCGTCAGAGCGGGAGGGGGAGGACGAAGACAGGCGGCGCGGGACGAGGAGAGGGCAGGGCAGCGGTATTTTCGGCAGTTTTCATCCAGGCTTCGGGGCAATCCACCCCAACACACCGTGACATCCGCGACCCGCGGTTGAAAATGCCGCCCGTGCAAAAAAAACCGGGCTAGTCAGTCAGGGGGTGACCGAAAAGCCCGGGGAATTTTCGAATTAAGTACAACAGTAGGATTACGGAGAACATCGCCCCCGGCTTGTACCCGGAACCGAGGTCGAAATCAAATTCGGGCTGACAAAGAACAAACAGACACGGCCCGCAAAAATCCAAAACGTATCCTGAATCAACATAATCACCGGCCCTTATATCTGTCAAATCGTATCTGACTAATATTAACAAAGGTTGACTTTGCCATAAGCGGATAACCGATCGCCGGTGCTATAGATCCTGACAGCCGGCGGGCGAAGTCATTCAAAAAAAACCGCGGGGATTTTGGGCCTGGAAAAAAGTCAATATTCCTGTTTACAGGCGGTAGCCGGCTGTTAGTATCCGGCGCGGCAGACTGGAAGCAAGACATGAAAAAGATAGAAGCCATCATCAAGCCGTTCAAACTCGAGGATGTTAAAGAGGCCCTCTCCGGCCAAGGGGTGCAAGGGATGACCGTTTCGGAGGTCAAGGGCTTCGGCCGCCAGAAAGGCCACACCGAGATCTACCGCGGCAGCGAGTACACCGTCGATTTTCTGCCCAAGATCAAGCTCGAGATCGTTTTGCCGGACAGCCTCGTCGCCGGGGCGGTGGATGCCATTGTCAAGGCGGCCAAGACCGGCAAGATCGGCGACGGCAAGGTTTTCGTCAGTTCCATCGAAAACGCGGTGCGCATCCGCACCGAGGAGACGGGGGAACAGGCGGTGTAGCGCCCGAGCGCTGAAACGCGAGAACGTTGGAGCGGCGAGAATGTTGGAACGTCAAGTCAGAGTAAAAACTAAATGAGATAATTCGGGTCCCGGCGGGTTGCGCGGGTTGCGCGAGTTCCGGCGAAGGCCCCAACCAGACCAGATAGATATACGATATGAGCACACCCAAAAGCGTACTTGAACTAGCCAAAAAGAGCGGGGCCAGGATATTCGATATCAAGTTTGTCGATACCTTCGGCACCTGGCAGCATTTCAGTTGCCCCATTCGGGAGCTGACCGAGGAGATCTTCACCGAGGGCCTGGGCTTTGACGGCTCCAGCATCCGCGGCTGGAAGAGCATCGAAGCCTCCGACATGCTGGCCATGCCCGACCCGGACACGGCTTTCATCGACCCGTTCATGGCCGAGCCGACCCTCTCGCTGACCTGCACGGTGGCCGAG
>Ga0181517_10000786_pt1 | contig 39993 bp, 34 predicted proteins | sample PEATcosm2014_Bin_31_FD_119748 | JGI IMG/M metagenome (GOLD analysis project Ga0181517, IMG submission 119748) | Peatland microbial communities from MTU Mesocosm Facility, Houghton, MI, USA - PEATcosm2014_Bin01_30_metaG | ecosystem: Environmental > Terrestrial > Soil > Wetlands > Peat | place... | reverse complement strand
TTGTTGCACCGACTGCTGGCGGCCGACAGCTCTAATCGCACACTGCGAGTCTGGGAATTAGCTTCCCCCGTGCCCAGAGGATATTCGCCCCCGCGCGGCGACGACCCCCGGCCGGCAGCGGTGGCAAGAGGGCTGGCTGTTCATAGGGCGCTGTTGCTGTCCGCCGCGGGCCGGAGGACACTGCGCGCAACGCACTCCTCCGAGGCCGGCGACCCTGAGGAGTGCATCCGGCTGCTGAACAACTCCCTTATGTGCGAGGCATTCGGTTTGGGTGCACGAGCCGACAGATATATGCTCTGGCTGCGGACGCAAGATTGGACGCCCTCCTTCCGGTATCATCGCAAGCAGATTCAAATACTGACCGCGGCTCGTAGTGCCCGCCGACTCATTCTGAAGCATCCCGGATACTTGGGATACCTCGACGATCTCCTCCAGGTGTATCCCAACGCGCGCGTGTTGTGGCTTCACCGCGATCCCGTCGAAATGCTCGCATCCTGTTGCAACCTGTGCGCTGTGACGCGGGCCATCAGGACGGATTCCGTCGACCTGAAGCACATTGGCCTGTCGGTCGTAAATTCCACCCTTTGGCGAATCGAGAGGGGAATGCGTGCGAGGGAGCGGCAAGCTCCCGATCGATTTCTGGACGTGCGCTACCGCGACCTCGTCCGGGACCCAATGGCAGCGGCGGCGCGCATCTATGAGTGGCTTGGCTTCCCGCTGACAGCGGAGGTGAAAGAGAACTTCGGGGCCTATCTGCACGGGAACCAGCGGGAACGCAGCCGCTACCGGCATCAATATACGCTCGAGACGTTTGGGCTAGACGCCGCAAGCTTGCGGCCGAAGTTCCGCGAATACTGCGAGCGGTTCCAAATTGCGTCTGCGGGCGCCGAGTAGCGCGCGATGTCAGCCAGTGTGCAGCTCTCCCGCAGGTAGCTTCTGAATGCGAATGTCGGCCAGACCGGGAAGGACCTGCTTGTCACTATCGGTCGCTCCCCAGCGACCGTTTGCGAGAAGGGCCGCTTCAAGGGGGAGCCAATCCCCGCCAGGCCTTGTCTTCATCTACCTACCGATCACCAGAATTGTGAACGAACCTGGTACCGGTATGCCCTGGGGCCCGCGGCCCCCGCCGGGCGGTGGCGGCGGCGCCGGCCCACGCTCCTGGCTCATCGTCAATATGTGGTTCGTCTTACTGTCTAAGGTGTTCGTTCGGGCGCCGTTCATCGTCTGGAGGTTCTGCTCCACCTCGAAATCCGTCGGACTCTTCTCCTTAACGACGGTCAGTGTGCCGTTTCCGTGCGTGCTGAAAGTTTCCATCGTCGAGGGGTTGAACACAGCGCCGTCGGACCCACCGGCGAGCGGCAGACTCGTAATTACCTTGCCGTCTGCGGCACTAAGAATCACCATCATGGGCTGTGCCGGCTGGGCAGGCGGATTACCGGAGTTCGCGCACGCCGCGAAGAGAACATGATTCTTCGAGTCCAATGCCAGGCCGTTGCACCGGCCCTTGTCCCCGAGCGGATAGTGCCCGACCGCCTTCATAGCCTTTACGTCCACAGCCGTGACGCTGCCCTGTGCGTCCTGCATGACGACGTAAAGCATACCGTTACCGTCGGCCACGCCCTGCTCCGGCACGCCTCCCAGATCAATGGTGCCAAGCACGCTACCGTCTCTTGCGTCGATCACCGTCGCGTCCTTCGTCGGGTGACTGAAGACATAGACCCGCTCGTTGAAGGCGTCGAAGTAGATACCGTCTGGGGCGGCAGCTCCTACGTCAATCGTCTTGACGAGCGTCATAGTCTTCGCGTCGAACATCGAGACAGGCTTGCTGCTGGTGAAACCATAGCCGGACTTCGGGTCCACCGCAGTGCCATTTCCGCCGACGCCGGCAATTTCACCGATCGGTTCCAATGTGTCGAGGTTGTAAATGGTCAACCGCGTCGGGATGGCCGCCGCTGCGGGCCTCGCGTCGGTCGCTGCAACTGCGGGCGAACCACGACGCGGGATGTACAGTCGGCGTCCGGCTGCATCGGCATAGATGTAGTCCCAGCCCCCTTCACCGCCGACCCTGGCCATCTTGAGCACTTTGTACGAGTCGGTTTGCTGAGCCCCTGCAATCGAGGCCAGAACCGAAATGCCGACAACCGCAATCAGGTCGAATCTCCGCATGGCGTTTCTCCTTCAATCCGGCTCGGACGCGCATCCCCGGAATGCGCGAAATCGTAACACAATGCAGGTGTCGCTGCCTATCGGGTGGCCGCGCACGGCCCAGATCGCCCAATCCCATGCCGCCGCAGATGCGCCGCAGTTCCAGCGCGGTGATGCCGTCGGTAAGCCTGACCTTGGAAAGGAATCCAGCCGCCTGACGCCCGATCCGCGCGCGCTCCACTTCGTCCATCGGCTTCGACGTGGAGATCACCACGGGAATCTCCCAGATAGACGAAGCCAGGGAGCGTGAGCATGTAGGGGCATCTTGGAGAGGTTGAAGGACGGCGACGCCGGAGCCCAGTTGTCAGCCATGCCGCCGGAGGCGGAGTCCAATGAGATATCCAACCGTAGTGTCACGAAAGTGCTACGGAGCTTTCTGGGGGATTCTGTAACTTGCCGATTCGATGGTGGGCCCGTGGCGACTCGAACGCCAGACCTCTACCGTGTCAAGGTAGCGCTCTAACCAACTGAGCTACGGGCCCTGCGGGATGAAATCAAAGTATATCACGCACCGCGCGCTCCCTTGCCGCTGACGCCCCTTCAGTCCACGAGCGAGAGAATGGTCAGCGGCGCGTTGCCTTCCAGACGATTGTTGACGAACAGAAACAGCCATTGGCGGTTCTCGGCGGCGCGGCCGATCAGCACCCGCATAGAGTCGCGCGCTTCCGGATTGGGGTCCTGGATTTCCGTGTACGGCGCGAACCGCGCCACCGCGTCCTCATAAGCCCGGCCCCGGCGCAGCAGTCCGCGGCACACCGCGAAATCGGCGGTGGCGGAATCCGGAATGGCGATCTGGTGGCGCAGTTCGGGCATACGCGACCAGGCGTTGTAGACGTGGGCCACGCCGTGGCTGCGCAGGCAGGCGAAATAATCGCCAGCCAGGAATTCCGGATTGCGGATCTCCACCGCGTAGCGGAACTCGGGCGGCAGCGCGGCCAGAAACGGATCGAGCCGGTCGAGAAACGCCGGCAGGTCTTCGAAGGAGCGGTGCCCGAAGGCGCCGAATTCAAAAATCAGCAGGGCCGCGCGATCGCGATAGGGCAGAAGCGGGCTCAGAAACTCGGCTTCGAGCATCGCGGCGTCCAGGAAGGTCTCGTTTGGCTTGCCGGCCTGCAGGCCGTAGCGCGGCTGGGTCGGAAACACTTTGCAGGTGATCTGTTCCGGCACTTTGAAGGCGAAATGGAAACCGCGCGGCGCGCGCTCGAACAGGTTGCGCCAGAATTCCTCGGTGGGGAACTGGTAAAACGCGAAATCGCCGCACACAGTGGGGAAGGTTTCGGCGTATTCGCGCAGGCACTCGCTTTCGAACAGGCGCCTCGAGAAGCGGCCGTGCGTGAGATACCGCTCGCGCGTATAAACCTGCCCCAGCCAGCCCTCGTATTTCCAGGAGCTGGTGCCCACGAATATATTGCGCGAGGCCAAGCCCTGCAATTTGCCGGCGAGCTCACCACGGTCGAACGCGCCGGGATCCTCGAATAGCGGACCTACCATGCCTGGGCGACGCGCATGTAGAACGGATCCGCGCCGGCCTCGATCATCCCGTCCGGATGCAGCCGGATCATCACCGGCGCCGAGCCGCTCTCGTAGCGCGTGCGCATCTCCACCACGTGCCGCCGCTTGCGCAGTTCGTCGGCCACGGCGGGCAGGATGCGCTCATCGAGCAGCAGCAGTCCGGGATGCATCTCGTGGTTATCGAAGCTCGAAACCAGGTGCTCGGATTGGAAGCGCGGAGTCTCGACGGCTTGCTCCGCGTCGCGGCCGAACAGGATGGCATCGAAGAGCACCTGGAGCAGGGCCTGATCCTGCTGATCGCCGCCGGGGGTGGAAAGCGCGATCACCGTGCGGTCCGGGTTCACCACCAGGGTGGGGCTGAGAGTGACGCGCGGGCGCTTGCCGCCAGCCAGTTCGTTGGGATGGCCCGGAATCAGAAGGAAGCTCTGCGCGCGTTCGGTAAGCGGAATGCCGGTGTCGCCGGCGATCACCGAAGGCATCCACGAGCCGGAGGGCGTGATCGAAATCGCCACGCCATCCTTGTCTACGGCGTCCACGCAGGTGGTGTCCTTGGCCAGCAGGGCGTCGTCGAAGCTGTGGTGCGCCATTTGCGCCAGGGAAGGATGCCGCGGCGCATCCGGCTCCACGTTGCCCGGGCGGAATTCGAGCGAAGCTTCCGGGCCGATAAGCGTTCGCCGCTCGGCCCCATATTCCTTCGAGAGCAGGCGCGCGGGAATGCGCACGAACTTGGGGTCGCCGTAATAGGTGTCGCGATCCGCGTAGGCCAGCTTGAGCGCTTCGGCCAGGGTATGAATATAGCTCGCCGAGTTCTGCTTCAGCTCGGCCAAATTGAAGCCCTCGAGAATGTTGAGCGCCTCGATCATGGAAGGCCCCTGGCTCCAGAAACCCGGCTTGTAAACCGTGTAGCCGTGGAACGTGGTGGAGACCGGCTCTTCCGGCTGCAAGCGGAACCCGGCCATGTCCTCGTAGCGCAGCAGGCCGTCTTGCTGTTTGGAGAACTCGCCGATGCGGTGGGCAATCTCGCCGCGATAGAAGTAGTCGCGCACCGCGTCGATGGCCTGCGCGCGGCTGGCGCCGCCGGCGAGCGCCTTCTTCTCCACCTCGACCATCGAGCGCAGGGTGCGTTCGAGATCCGGCTGGCGGAAGATCTCGCCAGGCTTCGGCACGCGCCCGTTGGGCAGGAAGACGCGCCGCGAAGACGGCCACGCTTCGAGGAATCGCAGGCTGCGCTGGATGCTCGCGGAGCGCACCTCGTCGATGGGGAAGCCACCGGCCAGTTCGATAGCCGGCTCCACGGCCTCGGCGAAGGACTTCGTGCCGAACTCGCGCAGGGTCACCAGAGCGGCCTCCACCATGCCTGGCACCAGCGCGGAAAGGATCCCAGCAACCGGCACCCATTCCTTCAGCCCGCCGGCTTCGGGAGGATCGACGAACTCATCCGGCTTCAGCTTGTGGTTCCGGAAGAACTCCGCCGTGGCCAGTTTGGGCATGGTCCCCACACCCGCGATGGCGTAGACCTTGCCTTCCCGCGTGCGCACCAGGATGGGCGCTTCTCCGCCCAGGCCGAAGTGCGAGAACTCGGTGACGGAAGCCGCCAGCATGGTCGCGATGCCCGCATCCACCGCGTTACCGCCGCTGTGGTACATGCGCATGCCCGCCTCAGTGGCGTACTCGGTTCCGCCCGCCACCGCGCCGCGCGTTCCGCGCGAAGGCAGCCGTACGGGGCGTTCGCCCCACGCCGTAGCCGCCAGCACTACCAGGATTGCCGCCAATTTGAATCGCATAATCGGTTGCCTCTATTTTATGGGTGTCAAGGCGAAATAGGCAAAATGGGAAAATAGCCCTTCTGCCAGCCGCGGCGCGGGTTCCTTCCGGACGGCGCCGCGCGGATAAGGCGCCTTGCCGATAAAGCGATTCTGTATACTGGTTCCTGGAAATGGAACTCTCAATCGCGAAATTCTCCATGCGCGCCATTCGATGCGCAGCGTGTCTTTGCGTGGCGTATCTGGCGGTTCTGGCGGGACCGTTGCCGGCCGCGAAAGACCTCGAGATCTACACCATCGATGTGGAAGGCGGAAAATGCGTTTTGACCGTCTCTCCCTCCGGCCAGACCATGCTGGTGGATCTCGGCTGGCCCGAGTTCGGCGGCCGGGCCGCATCCGCGGACCATATTATCGAGTCCATCAGAGCCGCCGGGGTCAAGCGGATCGATAACCTGGTGATCTCGCATTTCGATATCGACCACATTGGCGACGCAACGCAGTTCGTCTCCAAGTTCCCGGTGGGCCACATTTTCGATCACGGCGATATCCGCTTCCCCGAGACGAGCGATCCGCGCGCGGCGAAGGGCGTGGAGTCCGCCAAGGCGCGATTCGCGGCCTACGCCGCGGTTCGCGAGAAGATCGGCCATACGGTCCTCAAACCCGGCGACCGGATTCCGATAAAGGGAGTCGACGTGCAGGTCATCTCGGCGGGCGGCGAGCCGATTCCGAAACCGGTCGCCGGAGCCGGAGCCGCGAATCCTCTATGCGCGGCCGCCACGCAGCCGGATCTGCGCGCCGGCGATATCGAAGACGATCAATCCATCGCCCTGCTGTACACATTCGGCAAGTTCCGCATGTTCGACCCGGCGGATCTGGAAGCCCACTACAGCCACGACCTGGTCTGCCCGAATAACCTGATCGGCACCGTGGATGTATATCATCTCAATGTCCACGGGCAATTCAAGGGAGTTGCAACGGCCATGCTGGGAGCGCTGCACGCGCCGGTAATCGTCGAAGGGAACGGCGAGCGAAAGGGAGCGGATGCGGAGACCTGGCCTCTCCTGAAGGCCGCGCCCGGTCTGGTGGACATCTGGCAGATCCACTATTCGGAGAACGCCGGAAAGGATCGCAACCCGCCCGACGATTTCCTCGCCAACCTCCAGGGTACCGACGGTCTCAAGGCGATCAAGATCTCCGCCGAATCGAACGGTACTTTTACAGTAACTAACGAACGGAACGGATTTAGCAAAACTTACAATAAGTAGCCGGGTGTACGCTACATATTGTGTATATCCCTCTTAGTGAACGGCTGGAGCGCTTGACGCGATGGCTCGATCGCAAAAACGACCGGCCGCTGCTCGGCTTCACCCTGGGGTCCTACTATCCTCTGCACCGCTATCCTGACGGCAGCCGGCGCCTGCCCCAAGGAGCCGTGACGCCGGAAGACGTGGTTGTCGCGGACTATCTGAACGACACCGACAGGCTTTTCCGGGAACACGAAGAAGCCGGCGGCGACTACATCTTCTCAGCCGCACCGTTTTTGGGTCTGCCATGGATCGAGGGCTCGCTCGGCTGCGGTGTGGAGGCAGACCACACGGCAGGCTCCACGCGCTCGATACCTCCCGCGGAGTTTGCGCAAAATCCGAAGGTCCCGCGGTTCTCGGCCGAGAATCCCTGGGTGGCCAAGATGCTGGAATTCGTACCCTCACTGGAGGCACGCAGCGCGGGGCGCTACCCGGTGGGCGTCACGCTCATGCGCGGCATCGCGGATCTGCTTTCGGCGCTTTACGGCTCCGAGGATTTCGTCCTGCGGATGTATGACGACCCCCAGGAAGTGCACGCTGTAGTGGCGCAATTGACGGAGTACTGGATCGCGTTCGGCCGGTGCCTGCTGGACCACCTGCCATCGTTTCACGGCGGCACGGGATCATTCTCTTACGGCTTGTGGTGTCCCGGCCAGATGATCTGGCTTCAGGAAGACGCCTCGGCGTTGCTCTCCCCGGCGCTCTACGAGGAGTTCATCTACCCGGCCGATTGCCGGATTGCCGCGGCTTTCGACCATGTGGTCATGCATCTGCATCCCACGCGTCTGATTCCCTCGCGGCAGTTGGTTGAGACCAAGCTGGCGGCGATCGAGCTGCATATCGATAACCACGGGCCCTCCGCCGAAGCCCTGGAGGCGCACTACCGGACGGTGCTGGAGCGCAAGCCGCTGATCATCTGGGGCGACCTGACCCGGGCGGACGTGGAGTTCGTTTTCACGCGCCTGCCGCGCGAGGGACTGTCCGTGAACGTGGTGGTTGGCTCCGTCGCCGAAGCACGCGAGCTTTGGGAGCGCGTGGCAAGGCTTGGCGGCACGAAGTAGCTTCACCCATTTGACTCGAAAATCGCGCCGATGTATCCTCTGCTGAGGCCGGATTTCGGACCCACGCGCGGGCGCCGGCTCGGCGAAATACGCGCGATGGGTTCCATCCGCCATCGCGAATTGAGGAGAGAGTCATGGCTGGTTCCTCGAGAAGGCTGTTTCTGAAATCGCTCGCGGCCGCCGCCGGCATCCCCGCACTCGCCGCTCAGCAGCGGGCCGGATCTGCGCTGCCGAAGGGCCGGATTTCTCCTCTGGACGGCGTCACCCGCCAGAAGATCAAGATTACCAATCTCAGGCTGATCAACCTCGCTTACCGGCTCAAGCCCGAGGAGGAGTGGGCCGATGGCGCCACCAACAGCGTCATCTGGAAAACCGAATCGACTATCGTCCAGGTCTCGACCGACGCCGGCCTCAAAGGCATAGGTGCGTGCAGCCGCTATAACGGTCCCGCGGCGATGGGGGAATATCTCGATAAGGTGATCAAGCCGATTCTCGTCGGCAAGAACCCGTTCGACGTGGAATACCTCGCCGGCGGCATCGCCGAGCACGGGGCACGAGGGGTCTGGGCGGGAGTCGATGTCGCCCTGTGGGATATCATCGGCAAGGCTCAGGGGCTGCCGCTCTACAAGCTGCTGGCGACCGACGGCGAGCCGCAGACGCGCATACGCGCCTACGCCAGCGGCGGCGAGTTCTCCTGGCGAAAAGGCTCCAAGTTCCCCGGGCCCGACGACCTGATCAAACAGGCGCTGCGCCACAAGGCCGCGGGTTATACGGCCTTCAAGTTCCGCCCCGGCGGAGCCTTCGAGCGCTACGCGACCATCAAAGACTACATCCCCTACCTGCGCGCAATGCGGAAAGCCGTCGGGCCGGATTTCGACATGATCCAGGAATCCAACCAACGCTGGTCGGTGGAACAGTGCCTGGAGATCGCCCCGGTCCTCGAAGACCTCAAAGTGCTCTGGTGGGAAGAGCCCACACGCAAGATCATCGACGATTACCTGACCATCAAGAAGGCTCTGCGCACGGTGAAGATTTCGGGCGGAGAAACCGTCCCCAACCGCGCCCAGTTAGTGGAGTGGATGGATAGCGGCGCCTATGACATCGTGCAGCCCGGCGCGGACGACGGCGGTTTGACCGAATGCTGGTACCAGGCGCGCATGGCCCACACCAGGGGCAAGCTGATCTGCCCGCACAACTGGCAGGATAACCTGGTGGCTATCGCCAACGCCCATTTGCTGGCGGCCGTCCCCAGCCGCTTCATGCTGGAATCGAATATGACCCCCAATCCCCTGAAGGAAGGCCTCTTCAAGGAGTGGTTCGGAGTGAAGGACGGCTACTTCCAGCTTCCCGATAAGCCGGGGCTGGGCGTGGAACTGAAGGAGGGGCTTGAGGAACTCTATCCCCCGGTGCCAGGTCCTTGGAACATACCCGACCCCGATATGCCTCCCGCGCAAGGCTCGCGGCCTTCCGGTGGCGGCAGGCCGATAGACGATTGGCCCTCCCGCCCCGGCGGGCGAGTGTAGCCGGCCGGGACCTCGCGTTCCGCACTCGAAAATGGCCCTGGACACGCCGTTAGATCCGTATACAATGGAGTCTCCATGGGCGCGACCCCGGCAAAAATCGACCTCCGCTATTTGTTGTTTCTAGCGGCCACGGCGGCGTTGGGCGGATTGCTCTTCGGCTTCGACATCGCCATCATCACCGGCGCCGGTCCGTTTCTGGTCCAGCGCTTTCAACTGAACGACCTCAGCCTGGGCTGGGCTTTCAGTTCCCTTCTGTTCGGCTGCGTGATCGGCTCGGCGGTGGCCGGGCGCGTGACCAACCGGTATGGCCGCCGGAGCATTTTGTTGTGGGTGGCGTTGCTGTTCTGCGCCACTTCCATCGCCACCGGCATGGCACCGAACTTCACCACTTTCGTACTGGCCCGCTTCATCGGCGGCCTGGCCGTGGGCGGGGCGTCCATTCTCTCGCCCATGTATGTGGCGGAGGTTTCGCCGCCATCGTTGAGGGGGCGCATGGGGACGCTGTATCAGCTCTCCATCGTGGTCGGCATCCTGATTTCCTATTGCATCAATTACCTGATGCGCAACGCTGGCGCGGCCAACTGGCGCTGGATGTTCATCACCGGAGTGGTCCCCTCGGTGCTGTTCTTCATCCTGCTGCGGCGTGCGCCGGAGACCCCGCGCTACCTCTTTCTGGCCGGCCGCGAGCGCGAGGGCCTGGCGATTCTGGAGCGCATCGCGGGCCGCGAGAGCGCCGAATCGGAGGCCATCGAGATTCGCGCCAGTCTGGCGAACAAACACTCCGCCTGGCAAGATCTCCTGCGGCCGGGAATCCGCCGCGCGGTGCTGGCGGGTTTCGTCCTGGGTATCCTGGTGCACGTCTCCGGAGTCAACACCATCATCGATTACGCTCCCGCCATCCTCCGCTCGGCCGGCTGGAAGCTCGACGCCGCCCTCTTCTCCACCTTCATCGTGGGAGTCAATAATCTGCTGTTCACTCTGGTGTCGTTCTGGGTAATCGACCGCTTCGGGCGCAGACCGCTCTATATAGTCGGATCGCTCGGCATGGCGACGGCGCTGATTCTGCTCGCCGCGACGGTGACGGCCGGCCGGTTCCAGGGCACTGTCGTGCTGGTGTTGATCCTCGGCTATCTGGCGTTCTTCGCGTCGTGCATTGGCCCGGTCTTCTGGACGCTGGTTTCGGAGATCTTCCCGAACCACATCCGCGGAACCGCCATGGCGGTTCCGGTGCTGACGCAGTGGGTGGCCAACGCCGTAGTGGTTCTTTTCTTCCCGTTTGCGTTCAACCAGATCGGCAAGGCGGTCACGTTCGGATTCCTGGCAACCATGGCCATTGCGCAGGCCTTCATCACCTGGCGCTGGATTCCGGAAACGAAGAATAAGACCCTGGAAGAGATTGAGACAGCCTGGACGGGCGAGAAGATCAAGGTGGCTGCCACGGCCCAATAGGGTCTGGGCAAGCTAAAGCATGCCCCACCCAGGTGAGGCATGCTTTAGCTTGCCCATAAAGCCAGCAAGACGGAGACTCGACATGCAACCAGGTGCATCCCGGCGCGAAACGATCCGCGCCGTCATAGCCCGTAAGAACGCCGGCCGCTGCGGTTTCTGGCTGGGCAATCCGCACCCGGATACCTGGCCGTTGCTGCACCGGCATTTCGCGACGCACTCCGAAGAAGAGCTGCGGCGCCGCCTGGGCGATGATGTGCGCTGGATCTGCCCGCAATTCTACCCTGACGCCTACCAGGACCCCGAAGGGCGCCAACTCTTCGATGCCGGCCTGGACCGCAAGAAACACGGCAGCGTCGGACCGCTGGCCGATTGCACCGCACCCTCCGATATCGCAAATTTTCCCTGGCCCAAACTCGAGTACCTGAACTTCGCCTCCTGCCTGCGCGACCTGCGCGAGGCGGGCGACGTCTACCGTTTGAGCGGCTTCTGGACGTGCTACTTCCACAACGTGGCCGACCTGTTCGGCATGGAAGAGTATTTCCTCAAGATGCACTCGAACCCGCGGCTGGTGCACGCCGTCACCGACCGCGTCTGCGAATTCTACTACGACGCCAACGAGCGCTTCTTCGAAGCCGCGGGCGATCTGATGGATGGCTTCTTTTTCGGCAACGACCTGGGCAGCCAGCGCGGTCTCATTTGCAGCCCCGCCGATCTCGAGGAGTTCGTCTTCCCCTGGGTGCGCCGCTTCGCGGAGCAGGCGCGGCGGCACGGATACCAGGTGGTCCTGCATTCCTGCGGCTCCGTGCATAAGGTGATGGGCCGCATGATCGACGCCGGCGTGGATTGCCTGCATCCCTTGCAGGCGCTGGCGCGCGACATGGAAGCCATCCGGCTCGCCCGGGATTTCAAAGGCCGCCTCGCTTTCATGGGCGGCATCGACACGCAACAGATCATGACCCACGGGAGCGCGGATCAGGTCCGCGACGAGGTGCTCCGCGTGCGCGAATTGCTCGGTCCGGATTACATTGTGAGTCCCAGCCACGAGGCGCTGCTGCCCAGTGTTCCCATGGCCAACGTGGCGGCACTCGCCGAAGCCGCCGCGGCGTGCCGTGAGGAGGTGTCGTGACTTCGAAAGAGCGCATGCTGGCGGCCCTCACGGGAAAGCTGCCGGATCGCCTGCCGGTGACCACGCATCACGTGATGCCCTATTTCCTGGAGCGGTGCCTGGCTGGCAGATCCGAGCAGGAGTTCTTCGACCGGTTCGAGTTGGACGCCATCACCTGGAGTGTGCCCCACAAGCCCGCCCCGAACTCGCCCGACTATCCGGACCCTCTGCAAGGCCGCCCCGGCTTTCTGGAGAGCCGCAGAGTGTCGAGCGATGCCTGGCGGGTCTACGCGGAAGATGCCGGCACGGGCGCAAGAAAGCTCACGCGCTACCGTTTCGTCACGCCCGGCGGCACGCTCACCATGGTCATCGAAGACGCGGGCTACACCGCCTGGGTCATCGAGCCGCTCATCAAGCAGAAGCGCGACATCGCCCTGCTGGGGTCCTACATGACCGCGCCCTGCTGCGATATCGATGCGCTCAACCAAACCGCCGCCGAATTTGGCGAGCGCGGCCTGGTGCGCGGGCACATCTGCTGCTTCGATGTGTTTGGCCAGCCGGGATGCTGGCAGGATGCCGCCTGCCTGTTTGGCACCGAAGCCCTGATTCTGGCCGCGCATGACGACCCCGCGTGGGTCGACGAGCTGTTGCAGATTCTGCAGCGCCGCAAGCTGGCCTTCATCCGCTCGCTCGAAGGCGCACGCTACGATCTGCTCGAGCTGGGCGGAGGAGACGCTTCCGCCAGCGTTATCTCTCCGCGCCTCTTCGACCGCTTCGTGGCGCCCTACGATACGCCGCTGATCGAGGCCGCCCACCGCGCCGGCCAGCGCATCGTCTATCACATCTGCGGGAAGATCATGCCGCTCGTCGAACGGCTGGTGGGCATGGGTCCGGATGCCATCGAGACCTTCACACCGGCCGGCATGGGCGGCGATGCGGATCTGGCGCGGGCCAAGGCGCGCATCGGCGGCCGGGCCTCGATGATCGGCGGTTTCGATCAACTGCACTTCTTCACCGAATGCGATCCCGAAACTACGCGCGCCGAGGTGCGCCGCTGCTTCCGCGAGGCCGGCGAGGGCGGCCGCTACATGCTGAGCCCCTCCGACCACTTTTTCGCGGCCGACGCCGAGCTGCTTGCGGCCTTCTCAGCCGAGGCCAGGAGTTGCCGGTACTGAATCCGCGACACTACCGCACCACTTCGAAATCCATCCACTGCTGCGCGGACGCGCTCCTGGCTCCCGCCGCCACCACGCCGAACCAGTAATCGCCGGGCGCCAGCGCTGGATTCGGATTGTACACGCCGTCCGCCAGACCGTTGTAGATCTCGTCCGACCCGGCAAGCACCCGAACGCGAACCTGCGCGGCGCTCTTTTGCCCGGCCACCCTGTAGCGGTACCTGATCGGCTCGCCCGCGTGGAATCTCCGAACCGCCGGATCGCCATCCGCGACCGCACGAATCGCCATCCCCGAGGTTGGCTGAACAGGTTCCCTTCCCTGCCAGAGCGTCAGCCCGGAAACCGCCATCTCGCCCTTGCGAGGGTCCGGCACCTCCACCACCTCGCTGGCCGAGCCGATCGCCGCCGACCCGGAATTGGCGCCTGGGCGCTGCTCCGTGGGTTGGGCGTTGCGCACCGCGAACCGCACCTGGTAAGCGCCGGGAGGTACGAAGCGGCGGGCTTCTAGCACGATCCCGCGCGCGAGTACCTCTTCCGCCCGGTCGCAAATGAGGATCTCTTTGCGGGCGTCCTCGAGCTTGTCTTCCGGAGTGGCACCGCGGCTCAACGGCACCGCCGCGCTGATGATCTCCAGGCTGGCGCCCTGGCACCCATCACTCAAGCTCTGGAAGAGGATACCTTTGGGCCGCACCTCCAGCAGCGACTCTATATAAGTGCCGCGCTCTTCGTCGTAGCCCGGCGAGGCCGTCAGTCGCACGTCGATCCCGCCGCTAAACGGCGAAAGCAGCGTCTCGCGTGCCTCCGCTCCGGGCACCGGCCGCCGCGGGGCAATGGTTCCAGGCTGATCGATCATGGGCGGGCCCGTGTAAAAGCCCTGCCGGGTTCGCACTCTGAGACCCTTCCTGCGCACCTTAATGGCGATCCGGTGATAGTCCGGCGGGCCGGGCCTTTCCTCGAAGACCTTCTCTCCGGGATACCATCCCAGCAGGTAGTAGCCTGAGGAGTCTGCCACGGCATCCCGCATTGCATCCAACAGGTCGTTGCGCTCGTGCAGAAACAGTCCACCGGTCATCGAGGCAATCGTTGAGAGAACATCCTGGCTGCTCAGGTAATCCCGCGACCGTTTCATCATGATTCGATCCGGGTGCCCAATCAGCGTTCCGAAATCGGGGTTATCCGCGGCGGTTAGAGCCAGGCTCGCCAGGCCGCGCACATCTATTGTCTGAATAGTGACCGAAGCCTGGTTGGCGGCGTGCTCGATCGCCTTCAGGAATTCCATGGACCCTCGCAGCCAGGTCAGGCTTCGTCCAGGGCTGATCAGGATCACGCATTTCCTGCCTGGAAATGCGCCCAATGCCCGCAGAATGCGGCCCAACTCAGGAATCAACAGGTCGTGAGATGAAGCGATGGGCGGTCGCCACAGCATCCGCTCTACCGCCATGCGCAGAAATTCGCGGTCAGAGGTGAACTGTTGGAGCGCTCCCGAACCCCCAGTGGTGCGGACGATCGACACCAGGACTCCTGGCTGCACCTCCTCGTTGACGAGCCGCAGAACCGCGTTCCTGAGAAGTCCGAAGTTGCCCGGATCGATGTGATAATCGTCCAGCAGCAGCACCACTGTCTGTCGGACCTCTTCGCGTGCCGGATTAGCCGTCCCCGGCGGCGGCGCGGGCTGGCCGCCACCGATACAAAAAAAGTGAGTGATCTTTCGCGGTTTCCCGTCCTGCAGCACCTCGAAGTCGCCAACCCGAAGGCCGGAGACGTGGGCGCCGCTGCTATCGGTGACAACGGCGTCCACCTGAACCAAGTCCACATTGAAGCGCAGCACCAGGCCCGGTTCGTCCGTGGGTGGCCCTTGCGCCGCCGCACGAAACGCGACCAGCGCCACGAACACAAGAAGGCGGCCCGCCTCCTCCCCGGGAATGCGAAAGAACTTCTCCAATTCAGTGGTGCGCGACATCTAGCAGCGCCATTAGCGATCGCTCTTGCTCGGAAGAGAGGGATCCGATGAAACTCGATTGTACTCGGCCACGACTATCGGCGACGACTATTGTGGGGGTGGACCGTATCCCAAGGCCCTTTAGCGACGCAGTTACCGCCTGGTCGGGGGCAATCGCATTGGTGCTCAGGAATTGTGACAGCTCTTCTGGCTTATCGCCGGAAACCACGATGAACTGAAACCGTTCCGGCTGAACTAAATGGAGCTGGCTCAGGCTCCGGTAAAAGGGGGCGCTCTGCCGGCAATATTTACAACGCGACGACACTGCCACGACCAGGTTGTGGGCAGCCGGCGTGTTCCAGCGAGCTCCCGGTATGGAGAGTGTGGTCCCCACCAGTTGCCGGCTCTCTTCTCCGTTCGACGACGATGAGGATGGAAGCCGAACTGCCTCGAAGGCGACAAGGCAGCACACTGCAATCACTGCACAGTGGGCAATTTTCTCTAGCATGCCAAGGAACCGTTACCTGTCAATTTACAAGGGAGCCGCACGGATGAGGCGCGTCCCCACTCGCAGAACAACTCACCGTCGGGGGCCTTGGCAGAAGTCTCCCACGCACGCATAGGTGCAGCAGAGGTAGTCTTGTTCTGCTTGGTCGTAGCAGTCGTTCCGGTCCGAGGTACACCCGGCTTTACAGCTGGTCAGATCGGTCTGGCACTGCCCTGGACAGAGATTGTCGTTCGGATTACAGTCCAATACGCACGAGCTATAGCTGTTTTGGCAGTCGCTCGTGCAGGAGTTGTAATCGTTTGTGCAACCAGTCCGCTCAGATGTCAGGAGATCGCTGCATTCCGCGTAGCAACTTGGCCCCTGCGCTCGGACGTGCGGCACGCAGTAAACTGCCGCCAGCAAGACCACGCTCGCCGCGAGCAACCGCATCGCCTCGGAGCGCGCGAATCCGCTAAGGAACGCGAATCGGGGTGCAAACCTGTAACGTCTCATGATCAACCTCCGCGAGAGATGTTACCCCCCTGGGGCAGAAATCACAATCGGGAAGTCTCCCTCGGGACTTTACCGCTTACTAATAAATGCGGTAATAAATCCGGCGTTCACCAGAACTAAGCGGCTCACAAAGAATGTCTGTCGCGCAGTTCGCAAGTTGCGGGGAGCTAGTCTTACTTTTCGCGCAGGGCCTGAATGAGCGCTTCCATGCGATCGATATAATTCTCCAGGGCGCGCCGGCCGGCCGCGGTCATCCGGTATTCCGTTCTGGGCACGCGGCCCTGAAACGACTTGGCGCAGGAAATGTAGCCGGCTTCCTCCAGCTTGCGGGCGTGCACGCTGAGGTTGCCGTCGGTGGTCTCGAGCCGTTTCTTCAGCTCGCTGAAGGTCAGCGACTCAGTCGCGGAAAGCGCGCCGAGGATGCCCAGCCGCAGCCGCTCGTGAACCAGCGCGTCGAACCGGGGCAATCCGCCCTCCGGCAACTGATCGGCCGCCGCGGATTCCGCCCGCGTGGCCTTTTCACGGCGCGCTGGATTTCTACCCGCCATAATCGACGAGCGCGCGCGGCTACAATGCCGCCAGCACCTCGCCCGCGTGGCCTTTGGCCGTCACCTTGGAATAGATCTTCTCTATGGTTCCGTCCGGCGCGATGACGAAGGTGCTGCGCACAATCCCCATCGTCTTCTTGCCGTACATGCTCTTCTCCTGCCACACGCCGTACGCCTGTGCGGCGGCCTTCTCCTCATCGGCCAGCAGCGTGAACGGCAGGGCGAACTTCTCCTTGAATTTGGCCTGCGCGCCGGGCTTATCCGGCGAAACGCCCACCACCACGGCGTCTTTGGACGCGAAAGCCGCGAGGTTATCGCGGAATTCGCAGGCCTCCACGGTGCAGCCCGGCGTATTGGCGCGCGGATAGAAGTACAGCACCACGCGCCGGCCCTTCAGATCCGCAAGCCGGAACGGCTCGCCCGTGTCGGTGCGCAGTTGGATATCCGGCGCACGCTCCCCAACCTTCAACATGTGTCACCCCAGCTTCTGCTTCAACAGTTCGGTTACCAGGGCCACGTCGGCCTGCCCGCGCGTGGCCCGCATCGCCTGTCCCACCAGGAAGTTCAAGACCGTGGCCTTGCCGCCGCGGTACTGCTCCACCTGCTTGGGGTTGGCCGCGATCACATCCGCGACGATCTTCCCGAGGGCCGCGGTGTCGCCGATCTGCTTCAGACCCTCGCGCTCTACGATAGCCGCGGGGCCCTCGCCCGTCGAAAACATTTTCGGAAAGATCTGTTTAGCCAGCTTGCCGGAGAGTTCTCCGCCCGCGATCAGCTTCACCAGTTCGCCCAGGTGCTCGGCGGAAACCGGCGATTCGGAAATGTCTTTCTCTTCGGATTTGAGCAGCCCCATAAGGTCGCCCATCACCCAGTTGGCGGCCGTCTTGGGGTCGCCCGAAACCCGCGCGGCGGTCTCGAAATATTCGCTCACGGCGCGCGTCTGCGTGAGGACTTCGGCGTCGTAATCGCGCAGCCCGAACTCCAGCGTGAAGCGCTCGCGGTTGTGCGCCGGCAGCTCCGGCATGGACTCCCGAATCCGCGCCAGCCACGCGTCGCCCACCCTCAGCGGCACCAGGTCCGGCTCCGGGAAATAGCGATAATCGTGAGCCTCTTCCTTGCTCCGCATGCCGGCCGTTTCGCCCATCTCCGGATCGTAAAGGCGCGTTTCCTGCTTCACCTGGCCGCCGCTCTCGACCACCCCGATCTGCCGCACCACCTCGTAATCCAGCGCCTCCTTGAGGAAGCGGAAGGAGTTGAGGTTCTTCACCTCCACCTTCGTGCCCAGCTTCTCAGCGCCGTGCAAGCGCACCGAAACATTGGCGTCGCAGCGCAGGTGGCCCTTCTCCATATCGCAGGTCGAGACCTCCACGAATTGCAGCACCTGCTTGATCTCGGTCAGATAGGCATAGGCCTCCGAGGAGCTGCGCATATCCGGCTCGCTGACGATCTCGATCAGCGGCGTTCCGCTGCGATTGAGGTCCACATAGGAATAGCGATCCGAATCCCGGAAGCCCTCGTGCACGTTCTTGCCCGCGTCGTCCTCCATGTGGACGCGCGTCACGCCGATGTGCCTCGGGGTGCCCTCCAGCACGATATCCACGAAGCCTCGCTCGGCCAGCGGCTCGTCGTACATGGAGATCTGGTAGCCCTTGGGCAGGTCCGGGTAGAAATAGTTCTTTCTCGCGAACCGCGATTGCGGGCGGATGCGGCAGTTCAGCGCCAGGCTCGCCCGGATGGCCAGCTCCACGGCCTCGCGGCTCAGCACCGGCAGCGCGCCGGGCAGCCCCAGGCAGACCGGGCAGACATTGGTATTGGGCGGCGCGCCGAAACTGGTGGGGCATCCGCAAAAAATCTTGGTGGCGGTGGAGAGCTGCACGTGCACTTCGAGGCCGATCACGGTCTCATAGCGCGCCAGCACCTCGGGCGTAACCGCGGCTAAGGCGGAAGACATGGTGTGTCTACAATTATAAGCTGGGCAAGCTAGAGCGTGCCCCACCGTTCAGCGCGCAGCATCGGTCTTGCCCTCCAATGGCGCGATCCGCTGCTCCAGTTCCCGCAGAAAGGCCTGCAGCGCGGCGCGGTCGGCCTCCTGCCACTTCACCACCACGAAGTAGCGGCCGCGATTGAAATAGACCGTATCGGCCGAGGGCCGCCAGCGCTGCGCCAGCACCAGGCCCACCGAGGGCGTCGACAGCTCGTAGGCACGCGCCTCTAGCTTTCCGGGCCCCCGGTAGGAAGCCGTCAGCAGCCGCTCGACGGCGGTTCGCGGGACCGGGTCGGGCGCCTCGGAAACCGGCGTCTCGCCCGCGGCGGTGCGCTGCCAAACGCCGGCCATCGCGGGTGGGAACAGATCGGGCGCCGGCGCGGAGATCCTTTGGCAGCCGGCCAGGGCCGCCACCAAGGCTAGCGCGGCGAGAATCGGGTGTGCGCGGGACATCATTCCGATTGTGGCACTTATGCGCGAACAGCGGTGTTACCATCGCACTTATGGCGAAGTTCAAGCCGGCCAGGGGCAAGGCCAAGTCGAGACCCATGCCTCAGGGCGGGCTTCCCTGTGTGATCCTGGTGATCGCCGGCATTTTCCTCGTCATGTTTTTTCTCTTTTGGGTGATGAAAAATGCGAGCGGATAACCGGCCGCCGGACGGCCTGCGCCCCGTCGAGATCGTTCCGGGATACCTCATGACCGCGGAGGGATCGGTCCTCATCAAAGCCGGCAACACGCAGGTGCTTTGCACCGCCAGCGTGGAGGATGGCGTCCCGCCGTTTCTGCGCAACACCGGCAAGGGCTGGGTGACCGCCGAGTATTCCATGCTGCCGCGCGCCACCGCCAAGCGCACGCCGCGCGAGGTCACCCGCGGGCGCGCCTCCGGAAGGACGCACGAAATCCAGCGGCTCATCGGCCGCTCTCTGCGATCGGTGGTCGATCAGGCGGCTCTCGGCGAGCGCACCATCACGCTCGATTGCGATGTCTTGCAGGCCGATGGCGGCACGCGCACGGCCGCCATTACCGGCGCCTTCGTGGCCATGGCCCTGGCCATCGGCCAGCTCATCCGCTTCGGCGCGCTCAAGCGCCAGCCGCTGCGCGATTACGTGGCCGCCACCAGCGTGGGACTGGTGGGCGGCGCCGCCCTGCTGGACCTGTGCTACGACGAAGATTCCCAGGCCGACGTGGACATGAACGTGGTGATGACCGGCGCCGGACACTTCGTCGAAGTCCAGGCCACCGCTGAGCATCGCCCCTTCGACGACCAACAGATGGCCGGCTTGATCTCGCTGGCGCGCGTGGGCATCGCCCACCTGATCGAACTCCAGAAGAAGGCAGTCCGGCTTTGATCCGCCTCGCCTGCGCCACGGGCAATCCGGGCAAGCTGCGCGAGTTTCGCCTGGCCGCGCGGGGAAACCCGGTGGAGATCGAGCTGCTGGCGAATTACCGCGCGATCCCGCCGTGCGTGGAAGATGGCGCCACCTTCGAGGAGAACGCCGTCATCAAGGCTCTGCACTACGCGCCTCGCGCTCCGGGGCTGCTCTTCGCGGACGATTCGGGGCTCGAGGTGGATGCCCTGTGCGGAGCGCCGGGAGTCTTCTCGGCGCGCTTTGCCGGCCCGCACGCCACCGACGAGGCCAACAACCGGCTGCTGCTCGAGAAGTTGCGCGGCGTCGCGAAGCCTACTGCGCGATTTGTATGCGTCATCGCGCTGGCCGAGGGCGGCCGCATCCGGCGCGTCTACCACGGGAAGGTGGACGGCTTCATTATCGCGGAGCCGCGCGGCCCGGCCGGTTTCGGCTACGATCCGCTGTTCTGGTCTCCGGCCCTCGGCTGCACCTTCGGGGAAGCTACCGACGATCAGAAGTTCGCGCTCAGCCATCGCGGCCAGGCTTTAAGGGCCATGCTGGCGGATTTGCTGCTTTAGCCTACCCTCAAAACGCCCCAAGCACTTCCCCGTTCCGCACCCCTGAACATAAAAAAGCCGGCCCCGTGAGGAGCCGGCTTTGAGACCATCGAAGGGCCGGACTTTCCGGCCCCTTGGCTAACAGGTTAGAACGTAATGTGGGCTGTGAGCTGCGCCGACCGCGAGTTGCTCGGGAAGTATCCCTGATACTGACCGAAGAACGGGCTGGTCGGCTCCAGGAAGCTGCGGCTGACCGCGTTCGTCGTAAAAGTAGAAACGTCGGACAGGTAGCCGCCCACAAACTGTGAGTGGTTGAACACGTTGAAGAGCTGAATGCCGACCGAGAAGCCGATGCGCTCGTTGAGGCTCAACTTTTTCATCAGTGACGCGTCGAAGTTGTTGGTGTGATCGAGCGGCATGGTGTTGCGTCCGCCATTCGCCAGGGCGCCGAGCTGCGTCTGGATGTAGCGCGCGCTGGAGTTGTTGGCGACGTAGGCCACGATACCAGCGCTACCGGCGCTGACCACCTGCCCGGCGGCATTGTAGGCGGTAACGCCAGAACCGACCCCGGCAGTGCCGGAGGGGTTGACGATAGCGCGGTCACCGGCGGAATCGCCGTTGAGGTTCGAATCGACGCCGCTCTGCACAGTGGCATACTCCGGCGATTGGAACGTGTAGGTACCCGAAATGTTCCAGTTACCGACCACGTTCTTCAGCATCCAGCCGCTATGCGAGAACGGTCTGAAATCGTAGATCGGCGTAAAAGTGAAGCGCTGGCGGCGATCCAGGGCCGAGGAAGCCCATTCCGCGGCCAGGTTCTGGAAGTCTTGCGCGCGCCGCGGGCTCAGAATGGTCGAGAAGTTCGTGGCCGTGGCGTCGTCGAACGCGTGGCTCCAGGTGTAGGCCAGGATGTACTGGAAGTTCTTGGAATAGCGTTTGTTCATCTGGACGGCCAGGCCGTTGTATCGTGAGTTCGCCCACGGATGGTAGCCGACCACGTTGGCGTCGAATCCGTACTGGGCCCAGGTATTGTTCGGAATCGATTCCAGTTGGCCAAGCGTGGTCTTGAGACCGGCCAGCGTAGACGCGGACGGCATTGCGGTGTAGGTCGGGAGATAGTTAGTGGCCGTCACCGGAGCGATGATGTTCATGCGGGTCTGGTTCCACAGATGCACGCCCTTGGTATAGACGTAGCGCGCCTCGATGGTGTAGTCCTTGGCCAGGAGCCGCTGGACGCCCAGGGTTCCGTTGAGCGCGTAAGGGCGGGTCTGGTCGAAGGTGTACGAAGCGGTATCCGCGCGGGCGTCCGCCGCGTTTCCAAGATTCGGCGTGACGGGCTTGAGGCCGCCATTGGCCAGGAAGGAGGGAGCGTTGCTGGTCAGATCGACATCCTCGGTCGTCTGGAAGTAAGCCGGCGCCGCGTTCTGGCTGAGGTTGGTATAGCTGTTTGCGAACGAGCGGCTCACGCCACCGCGAATCGACCACACGCCTGAGTTTCCGGGCGAATAGGCGAAACCGAGGCGCGGCGACCAGTCGTTCTTGGTGGCCTTCGGATCGGCGAAGGTGACGACGCCCGGGACGCTGGCAATCGCGTCATTCGCCTGGTAGCGCGAACCCACCGGGACGGTCACATACTCGTACCGTAGGCCGAGGTTCAAAGTGAGGTTGTGTTTGACACGCCAATCGTCCTGGAAGTAGGCCGCGGACTCGATGAAGCCGAAAGGCGCGGGCGGCTCGCCAGCGCTGCGCTCGCCGAGTGAATCCGGAGTCAAGTCCAACAGGTACTGTTGCAGCGTGCTGTAATCGTAGTCGCCGCGGGCGCGCTGGATGAAGTACCCGGACATGACGATGTCGGTGATATTAACGCCGGCCTTGAAGGTGTGCTGGCCCCAGGTCTTGGTGACGTTGTCCTGCAACTGGGCATCGTTTTCGATCTGGCCTGAGGGGGTATTCGGGTCCGGGCCGATCTGCAGCCCGTCCAACTCGTCAATGGTCAGGTTGGGGAACTGGTCCAGGCCCGGGAACTGGAAATTGCCGGCGCCGGTCATCGCGTTGTTGCGCAGGAAAGAAATGCGCAGCTCGTTCTCCATGGTGGCCGAGAAGTTGTGAAACTCGGAAAGCGAGATGCTGTTGTTGGTGGTCGGCTCGGGCTCGTAGAACACGGGCAGTTCGGCCGCGGTATCGAGACCGCGAATTTGGTTATAGAAAAAGCGGCCGCGAACTTGATCTTTCGCGCTGATGTTCCAGTCTACCGAGGTCGCGACATTGGCGGTATTAAAGTAGCTCGGCGAGGCGAACGAAAGAGGACCGTTCGGAATGTTCACACCGTTCACCGAGATGGGATTGGTGGGATCGGCCGTGCCGGCCACTGGAACATATTTTTCAAAAACGCCCAGGTTAGTCTTGCTCAGGCCGGGCATGCCATTCAGCAGTGAGATACCGGCGGCGGTCGGCGCGTAAACGGCCTGGGCCGGGGCGGCCGCTTGCCCTAGGGGGTTATATTCGAAGTTTCCAAAATAGAACAACTTGTCCTTGATGATATGACCGCCGATGGTGCCGCCGAAGCGGTTATTGTCATAGCGCGGGTTGGAACGCAAGCCCTGCTGGACTTCGCTTTGGTCCACCGAGTTGAGGTCGCGGTTCTGCATGTATTCATACAGCGAACCATGAATCTGGTTGGTGCCGGTCTTCACGATGGTATTGAACACGCCGCCGGAGGCGCCGCCGAATTCGGCGCTGAACTGGTTCTGCACCAGGTTGAACTCCTGCACGGCATCGTTCGGAACGGTGACCTGCGGGCCAGTGCTGTAGTGGGCGTCGTTCATGACGCCATCAATGTTGAAGCTATTGTTCTCCGGGCGCTGCCCGGCGATCGAAGGACCGGTGCCCTGGCCGACGCCGCCCGAGGATGCCACGCCGGCGCCCAACAGGCTGAGATTGTAAATGGCCGCTCCGCCGACCGTCTTGGACATCGCGGCGGTGGGAATGTCTACGGCCGTCCGAGAATCGAAAGCGGACTGCAATTGCGCGGTCGAAGTGTCGATGGTGGCAGCGGCTTCCGTCACATCCACCGTCGTGCTGACAGTTCCTACCGGCAACGTCAGGTTGACCGAAGCCGTGTGATTCAGTTGCAGTTCGGCATTCGCAACCGTGGCAGTGGCGAACCCCTTGGCCGTGGCCGAAACATCGTACCGGCCGACCGGTATGTTGTTGAGACGGTATTCTCCGACGCTGCTCGTGACAGACGTGTACTTCACGCCGGTGTCTTTATTGGTAGCGGTTACCGTCGCGCCCGGAACGGCCGAGCCGCTGCTGTCGGTCACTGCTCCCACGAGAATACTGTCTTGGGCCTGACCGAAACTGAGTGCCGTAAAGCAGAACAATGCCAACAGCACTCCGATTACGAAATTGCGCATAGTCCTCTTCCTTTCAAACGGAACAAGTGTCGATGTATCCTACATTGCATGTTTGTAACCAAGTTAACAAATGGCAATCATATTGGATCTTAAGGACTTGCTTCAGGTTTGACAACCGATTTCCGGAACCATTCGGTTACCCGAAGGTACCACCATGGCTCCAAAGAGCCATTCCGGCCTAGTTATCTCTATTTGTTTCTTTAGGTTGAGTTACCTATGAGATCCTGTAGGGAACAATACGGATTAACGGAGTCCAAATACCGAAATTCAGGCTTTCACGGGACAGGGCGGTATCCCCACACCGCCGTCTTCGAGAGCCGCGCCAACCCGCAGGATCATGCCTTCTTCGAACGCCGGCCCTATGACCTGCAATCCAATAGGCATTCCGCTGCTGCCGAGGCCGCACGGGATCGAAAGTGCCGGAAAACCCAACACATTGATGCCGCGAACCAGGCGCGTGGCCGCCAGCCGGACATCTTCACTCCTACCGTCGATGCGGATCGTGCTTTCGCCGATGCGCTGCGCCGTGTCCGGTGTGGTGGGGGCTATTAGGCAATCCACTTGCAGCCAAAGGCCCTCGAACTCGTGCCGGATTTTCCGACGCAGCCGTTGCGCCTGGATATAGTCGGTGGCCGGGAGGAGCCGCCCCTGGTCGAGCAGCGCCAACACGTCCGCGCCGAAGCGTCCCCGATCGCTCAAGTGAGCTTCGAGCGCCGCCGAGGCCTCCGCCAGCAGGATCACCCGCCCCACGGCATTGAGGGCCTCGATATCCGGAACCCGGATCGGCCGTATTTCGGCGCCCAGCGATTCCGCTCGCGCGACTGCCCCCCGAACCGCGGATTCCACGTCGGGGTGCAGCCGTTCCAAATAGAAATTCTCCGGAAAGCCCACGCGCAGGCGGCGGATCGAGCAATCCTCAGAGGGCACGTAGTCCACCACGGGATGGCGCGAGCTGGAGGGATCGCGGCGGTCGTATCCGGCGATGGCGTTTAAGACCAGGGCGGCGTCGCGCACGGAGCCGGCCAAGGGGCCCATATGATCCAGGCTGTAGCCCAGAGGCATGGCGCCGAAGCGGCTGACACGTCCGTAAGTGGGCTTCAGACCCACCACGCCGCAGAAGGCCGCCGGGATGCGAATCGAGCCGCCGGTGTCGCTGCCGATGGCGGCATAGACCAGGCCCGCCGCCACGGCCGCGCCCGCGCCGCCGCTAGACCCGCCCGGACTGCGCTCCGCGTCCCAGGGGTTGCGCACTGGCCCGTAATGCGGATTGTCGGATGTAATGCCGTAGGCCAGCTCGTGCATGTTGAGCTTGCCGAGCGGCACCGCTCCGGCTTCCTCGAGGCGTTCCACCACGGCCGCGTCGCTCTGGGGTATGAAGTTCTCGAAGATCCGCGAGCCGGCCGTAGTGCGCACTCCGCGCGTCCGGAAGAGATCCTTCACGGCAACCGGGATGCCATGCAACGGACCGCGATCGCGTCCGGCCGCCAGTTCCGCATCGGCCTGGCGCGCGCGCTCGAGCGCCAGCTCCGCCGTGACCGTGATGAAGGCGTTCAACGGCGCGTTCAAGCGCTCGATGCGCGCCAGTGCGGCCGTGGTCAGCTCGAGTGCGGAGACCCGGCGCCGCCGCAAGCGCCCGGCCGCTTCGCCGATGGTCACTCGGGGTCCCCGGCGCGGAACTCGGTTGCCGGTTCGAGCTCTTCGGGAAGATCCGCGGCCAGCGGCCTGAATGCGCGTTCCAGGGCCTCCAGCGGCGCCGTGACCGCGTCCGTCGCCGCAGCTTCCAAGCCCAAGCCCCGGGCTATGGCTTTCCAGTCTCGCACGATTGCCGCGTCCCCTCTCCCAGCGCCAACGGATCGGGCTCGCCATGGCGCGCCGTCCAGTGCGCGCCCGCCAGCACGACCAGGGATCCGATGAAACTCCAGATCAGGATGGCCACCGAATAGTGAAACACGCCGTATTCCCGCTGCAGCTTCTCGCGGGTCAGCCAGAACAGAAGCAGGCTGATGTACTTGAAGGCTTCCAGGACCAAGCCTACCACGATGGCCACCGGCACCACGCGCTTGGGCGGGATGGAGCGGTTGGGAAGCAGCCAGTAGATCAGAAACAGCCCCAGAATCGAAACCGGTATGGCCGCGACTTTGAATAGCAGCAGGTTCAGCCATACTTCCACATCCGCGTGCGCACCGAAGAAATCCGCGATCCAGCTCCGGTTCAGCGCCGAAAACATAAGCGAAACCAGGGCCAGCCCGCCGCACGCAAAGATCATGCCCAGGGCCACCATCTGGTTCTTCAGATAGCTGCGGTTGACTGTTACTCCCCAGGCCCGGTTGAGCGCCACTTCGAGCGGCTCGAAGACCCCATTGGCGGTGAAGAGCAGCAGAAACATCGAGGTGATTTGCAGCGTGCCGCGCGCCGGCAAGTTGCGGCGCACGAAATCGCCCAAGTCCCCGGGCAGGTAGTCGTTCAAGCCCACGTAGATGGCTTCCACCGCGGCCGGCCAGTGCAGCACGTTGCGGCAGAACGAGAGCATCACGATGAGAAACGGGTAGAAAGAGAGCAGCACGCTGGCGGAGATGGCCAGCGCATACACGTGCGCCTCGGTTTCCATCAAATATCGCGCCGTCGGCCGCCACCGAGACCACCGCGGCGGGAGTTCCGCAGAAAAAATGGGATGCAAATCTCAGGTTAATACAGTTGGGGGGACGCCCCCGCGTCCCCGGCTACCCGCCCGAAGAACTGGCATACTGAATGCCCTCCTTGGGATCGATCGCCCCCAGGCTTTCGACAATCGTAAAATTACCGTGGCTTGCCTGGGCAATGTACATGTTCATTCGAACGTGATGCTGACCGGGCACCATTTCAGCCGGACCACCTGGCCCCTCAGCGATCTTGGCGTGGTCGAGCGCCTTGATGACATCTTCTTGCTGTAGCGAGCCTGCCTCTTTCACAGCAGCCTCCCAGAGCTTCAGACCTCGGTACAGGCCCGTACTCGCACTGCCGGCAGTCAACTTGGCCTGCCTGGATAGAGCCTGTCGTAGCGATTCAGCAGTTCCTAAGTGCAGACCAGGTGTCCACCTCGCTTCGTAAAACCAGAGTTGTAAAGCTGCTCAAGGAATGGCGCAAGCCCAGGAGGAACGGTCATATTAAATACCACATCTGCGCCATTGGAGATGATCTTGTCCACAGTCTTGCCATAGTCGGTGTGATCGAGGGGAAAGTACTCCTCTCCGACTATCTCGCCACCGCCGGCCGTGACAACCTGACGGACCTTCTGGTTCATCGTTGGTGCAGAAGATGAGCGGGTCGAATTCCTGTCCCTCATATTGCTCTGGGTAGATGTAAAGCTTCTTGCCCTTCACCACAGCGGGACCCTTGATAGCCTGCCTCGTGGAGCTATAAATGCCACCGAAGATCACGTCGACTTGATCCTGCTGGACGAGCTTGGCGGCTTTGGCTTCCGCCACACTGTCCGTGGTTGCACTGTCCTCAAGGTGCAGATCTACCCGCCGCCCCAACAAGCCACCCTTTGCGTTGATGTCATTAATCGCCATTTTGGCGACGTTGGCATTGGCGATACCACAGAACGACCGTGATTACTCCCACCTTGATGGATGATTCTTTCATGGCGTTCTCTCCCCTCAGAACTGGTTATCCGGTATTTCCGTCTTGGATCTCCCGGACTTGGGAAGTATATATCAAGCCGTCGCGGTGGAAGCGGAGCGAGTGTATCAACAGTTACCGATTCGGTGACGAGGACGTCGCTTCAAGCCAATCTCAACGCACAGTTTCGAGCTACACGAAGCGGTACTTGTTGCTGGCTTCTTCCCAGACGATCCGCTTCTGGTTCTTGAACGAAAGCGTGGCCATGTGGCCGGAAATAGCCGCCTGCTGCCCCACAGGGGGCGGCGCGATCACCTGCTCCTTGCCAAGTACCGCCTGGATGAAATTGCGGAAGTGATTGATGGCCCCATCCCACTCGTTGAAGTCCTTGTGACCGTTGAGATGGATGGGCTGTCGCGCCTTGATATTGGCGGGCGCGCGGCCCTTGAAGGTTTCGGGGGTGAAGTACAGGTTCTGACGGTCCATCACCTCGAGGGTGCCCTCGTTGCCGAACAGTTGCTCGCCGTAGCCGTAGTGCTCGTTGCCGTAGTAGGAGCTGTAGTTGATCTCGAGATCGCCGGGATATTCGTACAGCGCGCTGAAGGTGTCCGGCACGTCGCGATTGTCTCGCCAGCGGTAGATCCCGCCAGAGGCCACGCAGCTCCGCGGCACCGTTTTGCTCAGCATGAAATTGACGATATCGGTCTGGTGCACCAGCAGGTCCGTCGAGATGCCGCCCGAGTAATCCCAGTAGAGGCGCCACTGGAAGTAGCGCGAGGAATCCCACTCCCGCTTCTGGGCCGGCCCCAGGAAACGGTTCCAGTCCGTGTTTTGCGGGGTGGCATCCTTGGGAATGACGTAGCGCCATACCGGCTCTTCGGAGAGGCCGTTGCGGTACCAGAATGCGCGCACGAAATGCACGTCGCCGATCATGCCCTGGTCCACCAGCTCTTTCGCTTTTTTGTACAGCACCGAGCTGCGGTTCTGGGTGCCCACCTGCACGATCTTGCCGGATTTCTGCCAGGCTTTGAGAATGTCCCAGCCTTCCTCGATGGTGTGGGCCAGCGGCTTTTCGAGATACACGTGCTTGCCGGCTTCGAGCGCCGCGATGGCCATATCATGGTGCAGGTGCTCGGGCGTCATGATGAAGACCGCGTCGATATCCTTGTCGGCCAGCAGTTCGCGGTAATCCACATACGTCTTCGGCGTGTTGCCCCAGACGGTCCGGACACGATCGATGCCGCGCGCGACATAGCCCTGATACGTATCGCAGATGGACGAGAGGACCACGTCGCCGGGCGCCGCCGTGTGCAGCCAATCGATGCCGGCATTACCGCGTGTGCCCACGCCGATCCAGCCGATATTCACCTTGTCGTTCGCACCCCGAGCGGTCGCCGCCGCCGGTCCGGCCGCTATGGCGGCGGCCTTCAAAAAATCGCGGCGGTTCACATCGCTGGCCATTCCGAGACCTCCAACATCTGATGATATCAATCCGGGATTTTCCGGTGGCGAGCCAACATCGCCACTTAGCCGGCATCGGCTTCCAGACGCGCCTTCCACTCGTTCAGGATCGCCTCCGTGGCGCTCGTGCCGATGCGCGCCGCCCCGGCCGCGCGCGCTTCCAGCAACTCGTCAAGCGTTCGAACCACGGCCGCCTTCACCGCCATGGTTTCCGGTACGTGCCGGCGCATGAGCCGGATGTCCTCGAGCGCGTAGCCCGCGGGCGCGAAGCCGGTCGAGGTGGAGACCGCGTCCGCTCCGGCCCGCTCCGCCGTGCGGCAGGCGACGATCTTCAATTCGTCGGTGAGGTACGCGTTCTCGATGATCACCTTCAGAATGGCGCCCTCTTTGTGGCACGCCTCGGCGAGTTGCGCCAATTCGGTTTGCACGTATTGGAACTCGCGTGAGACGAAGCGCGAGATGGCAATCACGGCATCGATTTCGCGCGCCCCGCGGCGCAGCAGATCGCGCGCTTCGAAGAGCTTCACGGCGGTGTTGTGCGATCCGTGCGGGAATCCCGCCACGCTGGCCGGCTTGACCGGCGAGCCATCCAGCACACGCACCGCGGCGTCAATATCGCACGGCCGCACAACTGCCGCGGCAACCTGGCAGCGCTTGGCAAGCTGTAGACCATCGATCGCCTGGGAACTGGTGAGAGCCGGATCGAGCAGCGTATGGTCGATCATCCCGGCCACTTGCTCGTACGTCGCCGGAGGAGAGACAGGCCCGGACTGCATGGAGCCGCGGCTTACTTCTTCTTACCGCGCTTCGCGGTGGAACCCGGGAAGCGGCAGGTATTGTAGCCGAGGTTGGTCAGTTGCGTACAGGCTTCCTTGGCGCGGTCGGTATTGGGGAACTCCTTGATCAGTTCCTTGAACTCGTCGCCCGCCTGCGTCTTGTGACCGGGCACGCGCAACAGGCTCATGCCCTTGTAGTACAGCGAGTCTTCGGTTTTGGTGTTCTTGGAATACTTCTCCAGGACCATGTCGAAATCCTGGGCCGCCGCTTCGAAATCGCTCTGGGAGTAGTGAATCATCCCGATATAAAACTCGGCGTTGGGAGCCAGATCGGTATTTCCGTAATACTTCAGGTAATCGTTGAACTCCTGGATCGCCAGGTCGAGCTTGCCGGAACTGCGGTCGCGCATGGCGTTCGCATACAGGTCCGAGGCGCCGATCGGGGGCACCTCATTGGAAGACGCCATGCCACCCGCGCCGCCTTGTGGTGGGGATGCCGGGGCCGCGCCGGGAGGCGGAGGCGCGGGCGCCTGCATCACCTTGACGGCATTGCCAATATCGGTTAACTGCGCCTGGAGCTTGGAAATCAACGTGGTAAGATCCGACACCGCTTGTTGCGTGGTGCGCATATCGTTGGAGAGGTTGTCGAGCCGCGAGTTGACCCCAACCATGAGGGGAGCGACCTTGCCTTCCTGATCCTTCAGGCTCTGCTGCAGGTTGCTCTGAATTACCGCCACGGCGGTGTTGGCCCGGTTGGCGCCGTCCACGGACTGCTGCACCAGGGTGGTCAGCGCGGCCAGTTGGCGGTCCTGCGACTGTTGCAATTGGCGCACCTGATCCTGCAACTGCGCCACGTCCCGCTGCAACTCCTCGATTTCTTTATTGGCGGCGAACGCAAACGCCGGCGTAAAAAACAGTATGCACACCGGCAGATATCGGAACATATGCAACTCTCCTAGCGAGGATGCGGGCAGGCCCCGGCCCGCCCGCTCCCATGTGTGTTACTTCAGTTACTATCCTACTGCGCGGGCGCGAAATGCACGCGGCGATTTTTCTGCCAGCAGCCTTCGTTCGACTCGGTACAAACCGGACGCTCTTTGCCGTAGCTGATGGTCTTCAGCCGGTCGGCGGGAACGCCAAGCTGCACCAGGAAGTCCTTGCCGGAGGTCGCGCGCCGGTCGCCCAGTCCCAGGTTGTATTCCGCCGAGCCGCGCTCATCGCAATGCCCTTCCACCATGATGGTCGCGTTGGGGAAATCCGCCAGGATGGTCTTCAGCGCAGTGGCGTCCTGCGTCAGGACTTCACGCGCGTCGCCGCGGATGTCGCTCTTATCGTAATCGAAGAGCGCGTCCTGCACCTCCCGGTTCAGCCGGTCGTCGATGGTAACCTGCGGCGGCGGCGGTGGCGGAGGAGGTGGCGGCGGCGGCGGAACCGTGACGTTTACCGTAGCGGATGCCGTGCTGGTACCGCCCGTTCCGGTGGCCGTCAGGGTGTAGGTCGTGGAATCGTTGGGCATCACCCTCTGGCTGCCCGTGCTCTGAACCGTTCCGATGCCTTCGTTAATGGAAACGCTCGCCACGTCCCCCGAAACCTGCCAGCGCAGGGTCGAAGACTGGCCGCGCTGAATGGTGCCGGGCTCAGCCGTAAACTGCGAGACGGCCGGAGCCGGCGGCGGCGGCGGCGGCGGCGGCGGGGGTTGAACCGCGGGAGGTGGCGGAGGTGGCGGAACCTTCTTCTTACAGCCCGAAGCGAACATCGCCAGCGAGCACGCCAAGCAGATGACAGTGATCTTCCGTTTACTGAACATGAACATCGCCTCCTAAATCACTTAACTACTTGCCCCATACGGGGCTCTCGTTGCTACCCTGCGTGGTCAGTCGTTGCAATTGCGTTCCATCCGCCAGCATGCTCCAGATCTGATGCGATCCGCCGCGAGTCGATGCAAACACGAGGTGCCGGCCGTCCGGCGCCCAGCTCGGGTTCTCGTTGCGGCCCTCGTCGTGAGTCAACTGGGTGTACTTGCGCGTTGCAACGTCCATGATGAATACGTTAAACCGCCCTGTGGCATATCCCCGCGTCCACGCGTACGCCAGAATCTGCCCATCGGGGTGCCAGGAAGGATTGGAAGCCTCGCCAGTTCCATCGGTCAGGCGCTCCACGTCCGCTCCGTCCATATTCATCTTGTAAATCTGCTGCGGTCCGGAACGGCCCGAAACAAACGCGATCTCGCCGCCGGTTTTGGGATTTACCTTCGCCTCGACATCGATGAAAATAGACGACGAGATGGGCCGCAGACCGCTTCCGTCCAAATTCGCTATGTAAACCCAGCAGCAATGACCGCTCGCCGACGAAGAATAGACGATCTGTTTGCCGTCGGGCGTAAAAGAGGGCGTTTCCGTAACCGAGGCGCCCCGCTGATTATAAAAGCGCAAATCGCGTACCGGATCTGCAGAAAAGATAAATATACCAGGATTACCTCTAGCGTAGCTAGTGAATGCGATGCGCGAACCGTCGGGCGAAACGGCCGGCTGCACGGTCAGCGAATTGAAGCGCGTGACCTGGTGCTGGTTGGAACCATCCGGGTCCATGCCCCAGATCTCCTTGTGCCCGCTGCGGCTGGATACGAAATAGATGTGCGATCCGAACAGCGTTTTTCCGCCGAATTGCCCGATGATGTCGGCCGCGAATTCGTGGGCGGCCTTACGCGCTCCGGCGTCGTCCAGCGATTCGATGTAGGTCTTGCCGAGCACCTGCGCGTTGGCCGGGGTGTCGCGCCGCAGATCCATCAGCCAGCCCTTCAGCACGAAGAGGTTGCCCTGCACGAAGGTGTATCCGACGGCCAGATAGTTGGCATTGGCCGGCGGCCCGGACCAATCCGTCAGCCACAGCCCTCCGCCCGTAGGAGGCTCGACCATCTGGCCCCGGCGCGTGCGGGCCGGCCGCGGAGGCGTGGGCGGGGGCATGCGAAAATCGGAGGGCTGCTGCGGAATAGTGGCCGGAAAAAGCGTTTTGGGGACCATCTTAAAGAGCCCCGCATTCGCCAGATCGGTCTGGAGGGTCGTGTTGAACACCCCCATAAAAGCCTGCGCCTGTCCGTCCCCCCGAAAATCGGGGACCGCCATGCTAGGACGCTCGGTGCTGGTGATAATCCCCTGGAAATCGGGGTTCTGGGCCGCCAGTACCAGGAGGCCGGCGGCTAACGCGGCAATAACCCACACAAGCCTTTTCATCTATCGCCTCAATTGAAACGTCATTTCAATATCCGCCCGATTACGCGGAAATTGGGGTGGAATAGCGGGAAAAGGGGTCGCGTCCAGGACCGCCCGTTGCGCCGAGATATCCACGGCCACATTCCCGCTGCGCTGGACGACCCTCACGGACCCGGGAACCACCGAGCCATCCCGCTGAATGGCGAAACCGATGATCACCGGAGGCGCATTTTGCAGGCGCGGGTCCAGATCGCCCGTGCGCCAGTTGCGCGCCACCTGATCGCGCAGCAGGGTCGCATACCAACCTAATTGGGTCCCGAATGGCGAATTGTTGCCAATTCCCACGCCGCCTCCGCCCGCCATGCCATACATGGGGGACACCACAGCCTGTCCGGAGGGGCTGTAAACCTGGTTGGGAAGGTCCTTCTGCTGTTCGCGCCACTTATTGGGAGCCGAGGCGGCCTGCTGTTCCCTCCGCGTCGCGTTGCGGCTCCTGAGGGGGATAGCATCCGGCTCCGGCGCCTTGACCTTGGGCTGAGCCTTGGTTTTGGGTGGCGGCGTGGGCACGGCCGATTCGGTATCGTTGGCCACCGGGTTCATCTGCCCCGAGCGACCCGGCATCGGCACCGTCTTGACGAGGCCGACAGCCACCGACCCCATCCCGCCGCCGTTGATGTCGCCCCACTGCTCGTGCCGGCCGACGCCAATCCAGGAGGCCGCTACGATGGCGGTCCCGATCAAAAGATGCAGGGCCAGCGATCCCATTAGGAACCGCCGCAACGGATCCGGCTGATCCAGAATGTCCAGGTAAGTGCCCGCTCCGGCGCCCATCACTTCCGCCCTTTGGCGGCCGAATCCTCCGGTTGAGTGACCATGTTGACCTGGAAACCGGCTTCACCCAGGGCCGCCGTGACCTGGGCGATGGGATCCCAGATGGTCTCTTTATCCGCGCGCACGTAGACAGCCTTGGATTTCCCGAAGCGCGATTGAATGGCCGCCGGAAGATCGTTGATATTGGTGGCCTGTTCGTTCAGATAGGTGGTGCCGTCCTTGGTGATGCTGATGACCGGCAGTTCCTGCGCCTGGTCCTTCACGGCGCGCACCTTGGGAACATCCACCTGGATGCCGAACTCCATCACGTGCGCGGTCAGCATAAAGATAATGAGGAGCACCAGCACCACGTCCACAAAGGGAGTGACGTTAATATCCGAGAGGCTGCCGCCCATGGTGCGCCGGCGCCCGCCGAACCCGCCTCCGTTCATGCCAAAGGCCATGCGCTAGTCCCCGAAACTGCGGTCGGTCATGTTGAGGAATTCCAAGGCGAAATCGTCCATGCGGGCGCCGATCTCGCGGATCACATGACCGTAGTGGTTATAGAAGATGGCGGCCGGAATGGCGGCCACCAGCCCGGCGGCGGTAGCGATCAGCGCTTCGGCGATACCCGGCGCCACGGTGCGCAAGCTGGTGCTGCCCTGATAGCCCAGGTCCACAAAGGCGCGGATGATCCCCAGCACGGTGCCGAATAGGCCGATGAAAGGCGTCACCGAGGCGGTAGTGGCTAGCCAGTTCATGTTGCGCTCCATCTTAGCGAGCTCCTCGCTGATGCCGAGTTGCAGGCTACGTTCGAGCGCCGTGCGGTTGGTGACCTTGCCCTTGGCCTTCACCTGCCGCGCGATCTCCTCGTAGCCGAAATCGAAGACCGCCACCAGCGGCGAAGGGCGGTACTGCTCGCTCGCCACCATGACCGCCTCCATCCCCGGAGCTTTGCGGAATGCGCGCAAAAACCGGGCGTTGCTATGGCGCGCGCCGCGCAGCGACGAGGCTTTGGAGAAGATCACCGTCCAGGAGAAAACTGAGAAGGCCACCAGGCCCGCCAGCACAAGCATGCCGAACGGACCGCCGTGTTGGACCATCTCCCAGATATTGGTTTGAAAAAGGAAGGCAGCGGGGGCTTGGAAACTCAATGCATCTCCTATAGTCAAATCTAACACATAGACGTCCGCCGGCAAGCGAAAGACCACTCACGAAAGCACGCTTCGCGGGCGGGGCTGGTTTGCGCTTCGCCGGAGGCTGCCGGCTGCTCCGATCCGGCGGCGAAGCCCACGCTATAATCGGCTCTGAATGCTCCTGGAACTGGTGGTGGAGAACTACGCCGTCATCGAGCGGCTCCGCGTTCACTTCCACGCCGGGCTGAACCTGCTGACCGGGGAAACGGGCAGCGGGAAATCCATCGTGGTGGATGCGCTGGGGCTGCTGCTGGGCGGGCGGGCCTCCTCGGAAACCATCCGCACCGGCGAAACACGCGCGCGCGTGGCTGGCATCTTCGACGTGCGCGAACACACCGCCATCCGTCGCGTGCTGGAGCCGGCGGGCCTCGAAACCGAGGATGGCGAGCTGCTGATCGAGCGCGAGATTTCGAGCGGCGGCAAATCGCGCGCCTTTGTGGGCAGCCGTCCCGTGGCGGCCGCCCTGCTTCGCGACCTGGCGCCCTACCTGGCCGATATTCACGGGCAACACGATCAGCAGCTTCTGTTTTCCGCCGACGCGCAGCGCGACATGCTGGACGCCTTCGCCGGAAACGGCGAATTGGTGGAGCGCGCCGGCTCCCTCCACCGCGCCTGGCGCGCGGCCGCCGCCGAACTCGAGGAGCTCGAGCGCTCCGAGCAGGAGAAACTGCGCCTGCTCGACCTGTGGGCGTTTCAGCGCAAGGAGATCGAAAGCGCCGGCATGGAACCCGATGAAGACGCGGCCCTTGAAAACGAGCGCCGCGTGCTGCAGAACGTGCAGCGCATCGAGGAAGCCGCCGCGGGAGCCTACACGGCAGTCTACGACGGCCCCGAATCGGCCCTTTCGCTGGCGCGCACGGCCGCCAAGCGCCTGGACGAACTGTGCCGCATCGACGCCTCCCTCGGCGGCTTGCGCGAGCAGCTCAAGAGCGCGGACCTGGCGCTCCAGGAAGTTTCCTACGGGCTGCGCGACTATCTCACGCGCCTGGAGGCCAACCCGGGCCGGCTGGAGGAGATCGAGACTCGCCTGGCATTGATCGACCGGCTCAAGCGCAAATACGGCCAGACCATCGCCGAGATCCTAACGTTCGGCGAAGAAGTGCGGCGGCAGATCGCCGCCGTGGAGCATGCCGGTGAGCGCATGGAAGAGTTGCGCAAGGAGCACGCCCGCCTGGCCCAGGAGTTCGGGAAGCTGGCCGCCGATCTCACGGCGCGGCGGGGACTCGCGGCGCGCAAGCTCGAAAAGCGCGTGGAAGCGGAACTGGCGCAGCTCGCCATGGAGCGCACCGTTTTCCGCGTGGAGCTGACGCCGGCCGATTGGTCCGCGCACGGCGCCGACCGCGTGGATTTCCTGGTCTCCCCCAACCTGGGCGAAGAGCCGCGCGCGCTCGAAAAAGTGGCCAGCGGCGGCGAGATTTCGCGCCTCGCGCTGGCCCTGAAGACGTGCCTGGCGGGTCCCAAGGCGGCCGTGGTTCGCACGCTCGTATTCGACGAAGTGGATGCCGGCGTGGGCGGCAGCGCGGCCGAAGGCGTGGGGCGCCGGCTGAAGAAGCTGGCCGGCTCCAACCAAGTTCTGTGCGTGACGCACCTGCCGCAGATCGCCTCGTTCGCCGACCATCACTACCGCGTCGAAAAGCAGGAATCGAACGGCCGCACGATCGCGGCGATCGAGGAACTGGACGACGCGGCGCGAACCCGCGAGGTGGGGCGCATGCTCTCGGGCCAAAAGCTGACGCCCGAGGCGCTCAAGAATGCCGAGCGGCTGATCAAGATGAGCGCGGGGTAGGCGCCAGCAGGCGCAAAAAACTCCGAGGGATACGCACCCATGAATACGAGCAACAGCGGACTTACCAGGGCGCCGCGGTCAGGTGCTTTCAGGCTTTCGAGACTCGCGGGTATGCTCGCCCTCATTTGTCTCTTCACGTGTCTGAGCCCCCTGCGGCCGCAGCCCAACTTGCGCGTGCACATGATCGGGCAGGCGCACATCGACCCGGTCTGGCTGTGGCCCTGGCCGGAAGGCGTGTCGGAGGTCCACAGCACCTTTCGCGCGGCACTCGACCGCATGAACGAAACACCCGGCTTCGCCTTCACGGCCAGCTCGGCGCAGTTCTACCAGTGGGTCTCGGAGAACGATCCCGCCATGATCGCCGAAATCCGCAAGCGCGTGGAAGAAGGGCGCTGGGGACTGGTGGGCGGCTGGTGGGTCGAGCCGGATGTCAACATCCCGAGCGGCGAATCGCTGGTGCGCCAGGGCCTCTACGGTCAACTGCTTTTCCGCAAGCTCTTCGGCCGCACGGCGGTGGTGGGCTACAATCCCGATTCCTTCGGCCATCCGGGCACGCTGCCCCAGATCCTCAAGCTTCAGGGCCTTGAGTCCTACGTCTTCATGCGGCCCATGCTGAACGAGAAGACGCTGCCCTCAGACGTCTTCTGGTGGCAGGCGCCCGATGGCTCGCGCGTCCTCACGTATCGCATTCCGTTCAGTTATAACGATACAGGTTCGGTGCGGCAGCGCATCGACGGCATCCTGAAACTCCAGGAACCCGTGCCCGCCATGATGGCCTTCTACGGCGCGGGCGATCATGGCGGCGGCGCCAGCAAAGAGAACATCCGCTCCATCGAGGAGATTCGGTCCCAGGCCGGCGCGCCCACGCTCATTTACAGCACGCCGGACCGCTACTTCGCCGAGATTCGCGAAGCGCATGCCGATCTGCCCGTGGTGCGGGACGACTTACAACACCATTCCGTGGGCTGTTACACCGCCGAATCGCAGATCAAGAAGCTGAACCGCGCGACGGAGATGGCGCTCGTCACAGCCGAGAAGATCGCCGCCGTGGGCGCGCTGGCGTGGGGCGCGGCGTATCCGAAAGCGGAATTCACGGCCGCGTGGGAGCGCATCCTGTTCCTGCAATTCCACGACAGCATGGCCGGGACGGCGCTTCCCGAGCATTACCAGACCGCCGTGCCGCAGAGCTACGGCTACGCCCTCGATACGGCCAACCGCGCCCTGTACATGGCCGCGCAGAAACTGGCGTGGCAGGTTCCGGCCACCGACCCCGACTCCCGCTACCTGGTGATTTTCAATCCGCACGCGTGGCCGACGGTGACCCCGGTCGAGTACGATATCGCGTACCCGCCGGATACGCCGCTCATGGTGGAAGATCAAGCGGGCCAGCCCGTGGAGCACCAGTCGCTCCCGGCATCGACGGAAGTGAACGGGCGCCAGCGCATCGTGATCCGCGCGCCGCTCCCGGCCTTCGGCTACCGGCAGGTGCGCATCCGCAAGGCGCCGGCCGGAGTGTCCGCGCCCGCCGCGGCGGTGCACGCGAACGCGCGAGCCATGGAGAACCAGCATTTGCGCGTGGCGTTTTCCGAAGACGGCGGCATCGCGCTGTTCGATAAGGACGCCGGCGTAGCGGTCTTCGGTTCGGCATCCGGCGCGCGCGGGATCGTCTTTGACGACCCGAGCGACACCTGGAGCCACAACGTGCGCGCCTACGATCAGCAGGTGGGCGCGTTCGGCAGCGCCAAAATCGCGGTGCTCGAAAACGGCCCGCTGCGGGCGCGCGTCCGCGTCCGCACGACTTACGGCGCATCGGCTTTGACGATCGACTGGCTGCTCTACGCCGGCGCGAAGAGCCTGGAAGCGCGCGTCTCGCTCGACTGGCACGAGCATCGCAAAATTCTGAAGTTCTCCTTCCCGGTGGATGTTTCCGCGCCGAAGCCCACTTACGAAATCGGCTACGGTTCCATCGAGCGGCAGGCGAATGGCGACGAAGACCCCGGGCAGCGCTGGATCGACGTGAGCGGCGCGCACGGCCCGGCTTACGGCTTCACGCTGGTCAACGACGCCAAATACGGATACAGCGTGGCCGCGAACGACCTGCGCCTTTCGGTGGTGCGCGGCGCGCCCTACGCGCATCACATGCCGCACGTGGTAACCGAGGACCACGACATACTCTGGCAGGACCAGGGCGTGCAGACCTTCCGCATGCTGCTGGTTCCGCACCGTGGGACGTGGCAGGACGCGAACGCGCCGCGCATCGCCGAGGAGTTCACCGCGCCCATTCCGGTGATCTACCAAGGCATCCATCCCGGCAGGCGGCCGGCCGCCGATTCGCTGCTCGCGGTGGACGCTTCGAACGTAGTGGTTTCGGCCATCAAGCAGGCCGAAGACGGCACGGGCGACCTGATTCTGCGCTGCTATGAAACGGCGGGCCGGGCCACGAACGCGTCGCTCGACCTGCGCTTTGCGAAACAGAAATGGACCGGCGCGTTCCGGCCGCTCGAAATCAAGACGCTGCGCTTCAATCCGCGCGCCGGCACGTTTCGCGAGGTGAATGTGCTGGAGGAAGCGGAGAAGTGAGCGATGGGGCTTGCCAAATGCCCACCGGCGCGCCGAAATATATCAGAATAGGAACGATGCCGCACTTTGATCGGATAACGTGGAATCCCAACCAGATGAATGGCCAGCCGTGCATCCGCGGCCTGAGGCTTACGGTGCGTCGGGTCGTGGAGGCCGTGGCGATCTATCCGAACCGGGACGACCTTTTCCGCAACCATCCCGAGCTCGAGCCGGAGGACATTCGACAGGCTCTGGCATTCGCCGCCGCCAACCTCGAGGACAGCGCGGCCTAACGCTACCGGCATTCGCAGTCGAGCAGATAAAGTTGTTGACCATTTTGGGTGTCGCTAATTCTTCCGCGAAGCTCCACCGTGTCGCCTGTGTTCAATAGGCTCAGTTCTCGCTCCCATCTCTTTTTGAAACGAGCATTGATAAGATCACGTGCTGGACCGGTGGAGAGGACCATCGCATATCCCGGAGCGTCTTGCAGTAATTGGAGCAGCTCGCCCGAGACTTCTATCCACAGCCCTTTATAACCCTCTATCAACCTGTCGGCCTGAAGGCCCGTGTGCCCCTCATAGAACGCTAGTGGTCTGCGGCGAACAGATTAACCATTATCCAGCACGGTGCGGGCGCGCTTGACCTTTTCAAGAATGTCCTTGGCTCTGGCCGTCCACACGAACGGCTTGGGCTTGTCGTTGTGTT
>Ga0181517_10000781_pt1 | contig 40208 bp, 33 predicted proteins | sample PEATcosm2014_Bin_31_FD_119748 | JGI IMG/M metagenome (GOLD analysis project Ga0181517, IMG submission 119748) | Peatland microbial communities from MTU Mesocosm Facility, Houghton, MI, USA - PEATcosm2014_Bin01_30_metaG | ecosystem: Environmental > Terrestrial > Soil > Wetlands > Peat | place... | reverse complement strand
TTACCTGGAGTTCTTCCAGCACGGCGGCGGCAACCATCAGCAGTGCCGGCCTGGCGACCGGTGTAGCCGCGGGCAATACGACCATTCAGGCAACCTCCGGCTCCATCTCAGGTTCCACCGGGTAGACCGTGACGACCGCAACGGTGACCCTGGTATCGATCGGGATCACCCCGGCCAACCCGCAGGTTGCTGTCAACGCTAGTCTTCAACTCACAGCCACAGGACTCTTTAGCAACGGCAGCACGCAAAACCTGACCAACTCAGTGGCCTGGAGTTCGAGCAGCACCAGCGTCGTGACCGTCAACGGTGCGGGCGTGGCCGCAGGAGTGAGCGAAGGCAGTGCAACGATTCAGGCGGTTCTTGGTTCAGTGAGTAGCTCTGTCCCGCTAATTGCGACGCCTTCTGGCCTGGTTGCCTGGTGGCAGTTTAATGATGGGACAGGCGCCACCGCAGAGGATTCTTCTGGATTTGGAAACAATGCGACCTTATACAACGGAGTTAACTGGGTGAGCGGGCAAACGGGAGATGCGATCTCCGCAAACGGTGTGAATCAGTACGCGAGCACACCGGGCATCAACCTCAGCTCGACCAGCACCGTCACCATCGCCATGTGGGTCAATCGCACCTACACGACGGCCGGAGGCACCGTTCTTCTGGAGAACAGCGCCAACTACAACTCCACGACCACCGGCTTCGGTGTGTTCCCTGATGATCCTGGATGCGATGGAATCATGGCCGCATTGCAGGGTAATGCGGGATACAGCATTAACTGCTTTGCCCAACCAAGCTCCGGGATCTGGCACAATCTGGCGTTCATCTATGACAAGACTCAACCCGGAAACAACCAGGTGAAATTTTACCTCGACGGCGTGCAGCAGGTTCCGACCGTCAACGAATACACGTCTACCAATACCAATGCCTTTGGCGACAACCAGTTCTTCCTTTTCGCTCGCGGCGGCACGACGGGATACGCATCTGGAGAAATGGACGACCTGCGAGTCTACAATCGCGGTCTTACTGCAGCGGAGATTGAGCAAATCTATACGATCGGCGCTGGTAACAGCAATGCCACCCTCGAATCGATCAGCGTAACTCCTGCGAATTATGAGATGGTCGCGGGCCAGACACAGCAGTTTACGGCGACGGGAGCCTACAACGACGGCGGTACCGAAAACCTGACCAGCGCTGTTACGTGGAGTTCAAGTAACCCGGCAGTTGTGACGGTCAATAGCAATGGGGTGGCAACCAGCAGCAACTCGGGCAGCGCAACAATCACCGCCTCTGCCGGCTCCATATCCGGAACGACCAACGTCTCGGTCGTGCCCATGGGGGGACAATTTGTGCAGTGGGCCAGCAACGACAACGGAGCAACCTCTGCCTCCACTACTTATCAGGATCACAACGCAACCGCCGGGGACCTGGTTCTGGTGTTCGCTCATTGGGACAATCAAGCACTCACAGCAACCGCTGCCGATCAACTCGGAAACACCTACACCCCAGCGTTCTCTCCCGCCTGTCCCGCCGGTACGACTTCATGCTTCCAGGTCTGGTACGCCAGCAACGTCAGTAGCGGGGCGCCAATAGCCGCGACTGTTACATTTTCCGGGACCACAACCTCAATTTCCACGGTTGACCTCATTGAGTATTCGGGAGTTGTCGCCTCGTCTCCCCTGGATGTATCCGCATCTGCGATGGGAAACAGTAACTTCCAAAATAGCGGCAATATGCCAACCACAACAGCGAGCAACGAACTCATCGTTGGACTGGTCGGCTATGCTGGGTACGCAACTCCGTACGCAGCCGGCGCAGGATTTACATTCGTCAACTACGATGCCTCAACCTTTCTTGAAAATCGGTCCGTAGCCACTACAGGCGTTTACGGTGCAACAGCAAGTTCCGCGATAGCAACGAACTGGGCGGCGTTTGTGATGGGATTTAAGTACAAATCTCCGCTCCCGCCTGGCCTCACGCTAAGTCCGGTTGCGGTGACTGCCGGCAATACGTCAATCGGAACTGTCATCCTTAACTCGCCAGCCCCAGTGGGTGGTGCGCAGGTCACGCTCTCCAGTAGCAACCCGTCGGTTGCGTCGGTGCCACCGAGTGTGACGATCGCGGCAGGCGCAACGAGCGGAACCTTTAATATCTCAACCACCTCTGTCACGTTCTCTACGACCGTCTCCATCTCCGCCACGTACGGGGCTGGAGAGTCTGCGACTCTGACTGTAACGCCGACCCAGATGTCTCAAATTGCGAGTGACAACTTTAATCGCGCCAATTCACCAACGCTCGGCTCAAACTGGACACCACTGATTGGCCAATCCACGAATGTCGCCTTCCAAGTGGTAGGCGATCAAATCGAGCCCACTTCGGCGAGTCCTTCCATCGCGAAAGAATTGTTCTACGGAGGCATTAACTGGACCCCGGATCAATATAGCCAGGTACAGATTATTGCGGCCGGCGGCGGCGGAAATGAAGGCCCGGCCGTACGAATGACTTCCAGCGACACGCACTATGCATGCACTGTTGCCAGCGTCGGACCAGGCAATGCTCAGGTCAGTATCATCCTGGACAATGCAGGAAGCTACACTACCCTTGCAAGTTCAAGCACAGCTACAGTCGCCATTGGCGATCTGGTCCGATGCACCGTACAGGGAACCATCCTGACAATGACCGATCAGACCTCTTCCACCACCCTGTTAACATCTACCGATGCGACCCTTCCAAGCGGATTCCCAGGCCTCATGGACAATGCTGGTTCCGGAGCGGTTACCAGTTATGTAATGGCTAACTGGTCAGGCGGCGTCAGCGTAATGCCGCTCTCCGTACAGCAATACGCAAGCGACAATTTCAATCGGCCGAATGCCCTGAACCTCGGAGTCAACTGGGTTATCGGCACCGGACATGGCCCCATTCAGATCGTCAATGATCAGATCGAACCATACCCGGCCGGAGGCCCTCAACCTTCGAAAGAACACTATATTGCTTACGGGCCATTCCCCAGCGATCAATGGTCACAACTTCAGGTCGTCGCTGCCAGTTCCCTTGGAGACATGGTCGCTGAAGTTCGTGCGTCGGATACGGCCGATGACATGTACATTTGCGACGTAAATCTGACCGGAGCGCCTGGAGTCGCCGAAACACGCATTGTGAAAGCGACGAACGGAATACTGGATACCCTCATCGTCGACCAGCAGTGGTCTTCGGTCAATCCAGGCGACTACGTTCGCGGCCAGGTGCAGGGAAGTTTGATTAGCCTGATCGATGTCACCTCTGGAACGCTGCTACTGACAATCGTTGATTCGACCTATACCTCCGGGTACCCAGGCATTTCATTGCAGGCACTTTCTGGAAATCCAGCAAATCAAATAGCCACCAATTGGTCGGGTGGCGGGTTCCACTAGAAACAAGCGACCGCCAGGAACCCAAGGGAACTAAGTCACGGACACTGGCCGCTGGATCTGCAAATGGCTGACACACACCATTCCCACTTGGAGGAGCCCCGCGGCTGGCTGATGAAGCTCCGGTGTCCAACCTGGCTGAGCCTGAGCGAAAACTCGCAGGGTGGAGAGCCAGTGGCCGCGCCGCTGTGATCTTTCTCAATGCTGGTTTCTGTGAAGACCAGCAACTGCTTCAAAACCTTCGGGTGCACACAGGGGCTAGGGCCACCACCATGTTCAATCTGAATATCGAAAACGATATCGTCGCGACCGGTTATCAACACGAATCTGCGCTGGCGCGCTCACCGTTCGTTTCCTGGATAGAGTTCCCACAAATCAGGGACCCCAGGGGAAATCTCAGCTTTATCGAAGGATTGCGGCATTTGCCTTTTCCGATCAGACGTGTGTTTTATCTCTATGACGTGCCCGCGGGTGAGACGCGTGAAGGTCACGCGTATATGAACCTGCAACAGTGCATTATCGCGGCATCAGGAAGCTTCACAGTTACGGTCGATAACGGCAAATGCCGCGAACAGTTCTTTCTCAATCGTCCCCACTGTGGTCTCTATATTCCGCGCATGATATGGCGGGAAATAGAGAACTTCTCTTCTGGTTCAATCTGTCTGGTACTTGCCTCGGAGGAATATGATGAGCACGACTACTACAGAGACTATGACTCGTTCTGCAGCGCTCTCTCCAAAGAGCGCTGAAGTCCCATTTCTCGACCTGCGCGCGACCTATTTGGAGCTCAAAGAGGAAATCGACGAAGCGATTTCGCGCGTTCTAACCAGCGGTGCATTCATCCTCGGCAAGGAACTGGACGCCTTCGAGGGTGAGTTTGCCGAGTATCTTGAAGTAAAGCACTGTGTAGGAGTCAGCTCCGGCCTCGAGGCGCTGCACCTCGCAGTGCAGGCGCTTGGAGTTGGTCCAGGGGACGAAGTGCTAGTTCCGGGAAACACATACATCGCGACTTGGCTGGCAGTCGGTCATGCCGGCGCTGTGCCTGTTCCCGTGGAACCTGACGAGGCCACCTATAACATCAACCCCGAGCGAATTGAAGCGGCGATAACTTCGCGCACGCGCGGCATCATACCCGTGCACCTGTACGGCCAGGCTGCGGATATGGACCCCATTCTCGAAATTGCCCGTAGGCGAGACCTTTGGGTTTTGGAAGATGCAGCGCAGGCCCAGGGCGCGCGCTATAAAGGGGTTCGCGTCGGCGGACTGGGTGATGTCGCAGGTTGGAGCTTTTACCCGGGCAAGAACCTTGGTGCCTTCGGGGATGGTGGCGCTATCACAACCAATAACAGTGCCGTGGCAGACCGTCTGCGCGTCCTTCGGAATTACGGATCAAGAGTGAAGTACTTCAATGAGGTGAAGGGGTTCAACTGCCGGCTCGATTCGGTGCAGGCTGCTGTTTTGCGCGTCAAGCTGCGCTGCCTCGATCAGTGGAACGACAGACGCAGGGCCATCGCCGCTCTCTACGGAAAATCGTTGAGCGACACCGATCTGCTTCTTCCCAAAGTTCCGTCCTGGGCAGAACCCGTTCATCATCTGTACGTGGTACGTTCCAAGCGCAGGGACGCGCTGCAGCAATACCTGAAGGATGCTGGGATCAGTTCGCTGATCCATTATCCCGTTCCTCCTCATCTGCAGGACGCCTATCAGGATTTGGGATTGCCTCCAGGAAGCCTGCCCATCACAGAGAGAATCCATACGGAGGTTCTTAGTCTACCCATGGGGCCTCACCTCGGCCAGGGAGAAGCAGAGGCTGTGGTGCGAGCCGTGCGTGAGTTTGCAGCGTGATGATTGATTCACAGATTGAACACTTGTCTCCACCCGAACCGGCGAAGGAATCTTCTCCGCCAGGGTGGTCGCTGGTGGTCGCTGTGAACGATGATCATGTTCTTCGCAACACTCTGCTCGCCTCACCCGCTATCACCTCGAAGTGCCAGGTAATCGCAGAACGCGGTTTCCCATGCGCGGGAAGAGCCTACAATGCCGGTCTCGACAAGGCCCTGAATGACGTGGTTGTTTATGCCCACCAAGACGTATACCTACCGGCCAACTGGTTCGCTTGCCTCAAGTCGGCAATCGAACAAATTGCAGAAGCCAATCCGAATTGGGGCGTACTTGGACTATTTGGGGTCACACGCTCCAAACCGGCCGAATTGCGTGGTCATTGTTATTCGACAGGATTGAAAGGCTTCTTAGGCGCTTCTTTTAGCTCACCCATTGCTGCTCGATCACTCGATGAACTTGTGCTCGTGGTGCGGCGATCCTCAGGACTCCGCTTCGACGAACAGCTTCCGGGGTTCCATCTGTATGGCACGGATATCTGCCTTCAGGCCGAGTCGCGGCAGTTGGGGTGTTACATCATTCCCGCATTCTGTCTCCATAATGCCAACGGAGTTACCCGTTTTCCCAGGGAGTTCTGGCGCGCCTGGTTTTACCTGCGCCGCAAGTGGTGGCAGTATCTTCCAGTGAAGACATGCTGTACAACGATCACAAAATGGTGCACTCCCGTTGCCTGGCGGCTAGCAAAAGAACTGAAACAATCATTCGCGCCACCAACGGCTGGAGCGCGTTGCGAAGATACCGACTCACTCCGTGCTCTCATGAGCCTGATTGATCCTCAAATTGCGTCATTGAAACCGCGTTGATCCGTCCACGCTGATAATCGCCGATGTTCATGAAAGACTCAAACGCAATGCGAATCGGTATACTCGGGGCCACATTTGAGACGGGTAACATGGGCGTCGGCGCTCTGGCAGCGGGCGCCGTTACGTGCATCCTGTCGCAATTTAGCGACGCATCCATATTCTTTCTGGACTACGCAAAGGAGGCGACAGAACGCACAGTTGTCATCGCAGGAAAACTCGTTTGTGTCCCCCTAGTCAACATGCGATTCTCCAGGCGCTTCTATCTCTCGAACAACATTATCGTGCTCTTGCTCGTCGCCATACTCCTTAAGTTCTTTCCCCTGCCGGGAATGCGGAAATGGATCACCAGAAGGAACAAATGCCTGTTCGAGATATGCGAGGCAAATCTCTTTGTCTCGGTTGCAGGCGGCGATAGCTTCAGCGACATTTATGGACTGGGCCGGCTCTTCTATGTATCACTGCCCCAGATACTGATCATCGCGCTCGGAAAAAGACTTATCCTGCTGCCCCAAACATATGGCCCCTTTCAACGCCGATCTTCGAGGCTCATCGCGAAGTTCATAGTGAACCACTCTGAGCGGGCATTCTGCCGGGACCATCGCAGCCTGGATCAATTGATGGGTACTACGGGCGCAAGCAACCAGAACAACCGGAGTGCTTTCTGCCATGATATGGCCTTCTGCATCGACTCCGTTGCACCAGCCGATCTGACTGTGGAAGGTATTCCGCTGTTAAGTCAACGCGATATGAATCTTGTTGGCCTCAACGTTAGCGGGTTGCTCTACAGAGGTGGCAATAGCGGAAGGAACGCTTTCGGCCTCCGCGTTGATTATCGAAACCTGGTTCCAGACATCATTGACTTGTTGATACAAGAGAAAAATGCATCTGTTCTCTTGGTACCGCACGTCTTTGAAACGGAGGAAGGATTCGAGAGCGATGTCGTCGCGTGCGAGCTCATTTATTCAGTTTTGAAAAGCAAGTATTCTGGCCAGCTGGGGATACTGCGTGGCTTATACGATCAGAACGAAATCAGATACGTGATCGGGCGGTGTGGATTTTTTGTTGGATCGAGAATGCACGCCTGCATCGCGGCCGTTTCCCAACAGATCCCCGCTGTTGCGATTGCTTACAGCGACAAGTTTCTTGGCGTAATGGAAACGGTCGGGATCGAATCAATGACGGTCGATGCGCGGAAACTTGATTATGACCAGATTCTTTCGGCGCTGAGCGTCGCATTTAAAAATAGAGGACGGGTCGAGGCAGAGTTGCAGAAGACAATTCCTCAAATCCGCGAGACGGTACGGCATCTGTTCTGCCAGATCGAAGGTCTCGCTCATGACGATCTGACGCCAGACTTAAGAGCGTTGGAAATGAGAGCGCAATGAGATTCAGGATCCTTGGCCGAACCGGTCTGAAAGTGAGCGAAATCGGTTTTGGCAGTTGGGGCATCGGGAATACGTCTTGGATAGGAGCAGATGATGCCACCACCATCAGCGCGCTGAATGCCGCGCGCGACGCCGGGATAAACTTCTTCGATACTGCATTGGTGTATGGACGCGGCCACAGCGAGGAAATGATCGCGCGTGTCTTTGGGCAGTCAAATGAAGTTGTCATTGCAACCAAGGTTCCACCCGCAAACGGCCGGTGGCCTGCGCCGTCGGGAGTACCGCTACGGGAGGCCTTTCCCAAGCATCATGTTTTGGATTGCCTGCAGAAGAGTCTTAAACATCTACGGCGCAGCGTAATCGACCTCTATCAGTTCCATGTTTGGTCGGATGAGTGGGCCACCGAGCCGGAATGGATTGATACTTTGAAAGAATTGCGCCGCTCAGGTCTGGTGCGATTTATTGGGATCTCGATCAACGATCACCAACCCGACAACGTGATGAAGGCGTTGGAATCTAAGATGGTTGATTCAGTCCAGGTGATCTACAACGTATTCGATCAATCGCCTGAGAAGAACCTGCTCCCATATTGTGCGCAACACGATCTTGGAGTTATAGCCCGTGTGCCGTTTGACGAGGGAAGCTTGTCGGGATCCATTCGTCCAACAACGGTCTTTCCCGCCGGGGATTTTCGCAATCGATATTTTGGGGGTCGGCGTAAAAGTCAGGTGTGGGAACGAGTGCAACGGCTTGCCAAAGACGCATGCATATCGATCTCGGAGCTACCCGATCTGGCCTTGAGATTTTGTCTTTCAAACCCCGCCGTGTCTACAGTGATTCCAGGTATGCGTACTCCTGAGCATGTCCGGAGTAACGCTGCTGCCTCAGACCGGGGGCAACTTTCGCCGGATTTGTTGCAGAGGCTTGGTCAGCATTGTTGGGAGCGGAATTTCTATAATTCCCCGGCAGACTGGAAGGACGCGATGCGATCAGCATTGCGTCGTGTCAGTCCTCCACATTGGGAATGATCTCTGCTTTCGGAGAGAGCAACTTCTAAACGGTACATTCAGATCCCCGAATACGGCAGCAATTTGCATGTTTACGAAATGAATTACGAGCGAAGCGAATACGATATGGCTATCTACCAAATTGATCCCATAAGTGACCCGCGATGGGCGGAACTGTTGCTTCGGCATCCAGATGCTTCTGTATTCCATAGCCCTGGCTGGCTAAAGGCTTTGCGGGATACTTATGGATACAAGTGCATCGCACTCAGCTGCACGCCTTCTGATAGGCCCTTGAGCAACGGCATTGTTTTCGCTGCTGTAAACAGCTGGTTGACTGGGCGAAGAATGGTGTCGCTGCCATTTGCGGACCACTGCCAGCCGCTTGTGGATAGCTCTGCGGATCTCGGAGACCTGCTGAGCGAACTCGAAACCCGTTTTGCAACAGGTGGATTGAAGTATATCGAGTTAAGACCGCTCAAGAGTCAGGATCTGCATACGCTTCGGAGAATATGCTTCGGCGAGAGTGCGTCGTTCTTCTTTCATACGCTCAACCTGCTCCCCAGCAATGACGAGCTTTATCGGGGCTTTCACAAGAGCTGCATCCAACGAAAGATCCAACGCGCCGGGAAGGAGGAGTTAACCATCGAGCATGGGCAAAACGACGCGTTATTGACAAAGCTCTACAGCCTTCTTCTCATGACCAGACGTCGCCATCAATTGCCTCCACAACCGATAGACTGGTTCCGAAACCTGGTTCGCCACTGTGGAGAAGGCCTGCAGATTTGGATCGCTTCCAAGAATGATCAGCCGATCGCAGGGATGCTGACGCTCGCGTGGAAGAACACAGTGATTTACAAATATGGGGGGTCGGACTCGAGCTTTCACAACTTAGGAGGAATGCCAGCTCTTTTCTGGCACGCAATCCAGCACGCGAAGCAAAATAATGCTACAGTCTTCGACTTTGGCCGGTCTGATTTAGATAACCCAGGACTGATTGACTTCAAGGGGCACTGGGGAACAGATCGCACCGAATTGCACTACTACAGATACGATCGACGCTTACGTGCTGAAGAGCGCGCAAGCTTCGGATCAATGGCTGCCCGCAAAGCATTCGCAGCAATCCCCGACTCATTCCTGACCGCGGCCGGGCGGGTACTCTACCGGCACTTTGGGTAACCTCACTTGAAAGCATCCATGAACATTGCGATCGAAGAACACTTTCGTTGTCCAAAGGGCTACTTTGACTTCGCACCGCGCGGCCCGCTCTCTGAACAAGCGCAGTTCTTCTCGTTCGGGGCCGGCAATACTTGCTATGGGCGCCGCTGGGTTGGGGCGCCAAATGGACAGCAAAATGCCAAAGCGTATGATGCGGCAACTGATGTCCAGGTTCAAGGGACAAAGTGCTTCTTACCCTTCGATCCCACTGAGGTTGCGCACAACCTTCGCCGCGAGCGTTATCCGGTTCCCGGCTCCCATCGGGGCGTGTCGGCAGAGGTTGTTCGGCGTGCCTATTATGCTCTGAGGCCGCTCTTGCCGGTGCATATCCGCAAACACCTGCAGAGGCGAGCATTGCGCGGCTGGAAAAGCGGTAGTACATTCCCATCTTGGCCTGTGGACCGATCGGTGGATGCAATGTTCGAGAAGCTACTCTTGCTCTCATTGAAGCTGCACAATTCCGAAAGTGTTCCATTCATCTGGTTCTGGCCCGAGGGCAAGCAAGGCTGCATTGTTATGACCCACGATGTGGAGACCGCAGCCGGTCTTCGGTCCTGTGATGACCTGGCAGCTTTAGACAACGTTTTCGGAGTCAAGTCATCATTTCAACTCATCCCCGGAGCACGATACACCGTAACTCCAGAAATCCTTGATTCCCTTAGAAGTCGTGGATTTGAAGTCAATATCCACGATCTGACTCACGATGGCTCTCTTTTTCAAAACCCTAAGGAGTTTGTGGAGAGTGCCGCCCGCATCAACCAATACGCGGCGCAATGGAAGACCCGCGGATTCAGGTCGGGGAGTCTGTACCGTAATCCCGAGTGGTATGACTGTTTTGATTTGGACTATGATATGTCGATTCCAAACGTGGGCCGCCTCGATCCGCAGCGGGGCGGATGCTGCACTCTGATGCCATACTTCATCGGCAAAATCCTCGAAATTCCGGTAACTACAACCCAGGACTATTCCCTTTTCCACATCATGAATGAGTACTCCATCGCCCCGTGGATTCATCAGTTGGAGCATATCCTCAAAGGAAACGGGTTGGCGAGCTTCATTATTCATCCCGATTACGTCGCCGGCGGCCGGTCCCTGCTTACCTATACGCACCTGCTGGAACACCTTCAGAAGGTGCGCTCTGAGAGCAATGCATGGATGGCTCTGCCGGGAGAAGTAAATCAGTGGTGGCGGGAGCGGAACAAGATGAGCCTGGTCAGGAAAGACCAGAACTGGGAGATAGAAGGCCCAGGCCAGGAACGTGCCCGGATTGCTTATGCGCATGTAAAGAACGGAGAACTTGCTTATTCAGTGTGTCCTCTGGTGATGGCCGCGGCTTCATGAGCAAGTAACCCAATAACGCCGCCAGTATCGTGCTGGCGGAGATCCAAATGCAATTCATCGGCGGCATTGAGCCCTGCCAGACTCTGAGGTTTACTTGGAAAAGCCATTCAAAAACTTGCATCTCCACGCCGTTGGTTTTCAAGGAGCAGTCTCGAGCCGTAATAGAGTCGCGCCGACTCTTGATGTCCTGTTATCTCCGTTCACCTTGTTTTCCGCCATGGTGCTCAAGCTCATCCGCCGAATCGGCGTGGACACAATGCATGTGTCGCGGCGAATATTCGTATGGATTGGCGTCTTCCCAATTGAGGATCACTATTACGAGCCGTTGTTCAATCCCATACACCTCAAGGCCGACTTCGACAAACCCAGAGAATTACCTGCTATCGACTGGAACGTTGAAACCCAACTTTCCCTCATTAAGGCGCTGGCGCCGTTCGCTACGGCCTCACTCACGCCGAGCACTACGTTTGGCGGAGCAGACGCCGACTACTGGTATTGTCTGATTCGTCTCCTCAAGCCAAGAAGAATCATAGAGGTTGGCTCGGGCGATTCAACGGTAGTTGCAAGGAGAGCTTTGGCGGAGGATGCGACGCGCTGTGATCATGTCTGTATTGAACCTTACGAGCAGCCGTGGCTGGAGAAGACAGGAGCCAAGGTTCTAAGACAGCGTCTCGAGGATGTCAACAAGTCAATCTTTCGCGAACTCGGCGCGGGCGATATCCTGTTTATCGATTCCTCCCATATTATTCGACCTCAAGGAGATGTGCTGGTTGAAGTCCTGGAGATACTACCACTTCTGAACCATGGCGTAGTTGTCCATTTCCACGATATATTCTCTCCGTGGCATTACCACCATAAGTGGGTAACTAAAGAAGTGAGACTATGGAACGAGCAGTACTTGCTGGAGGGCTTCATGAGTTATAACAGCCAGTGGGAGATTCTGGGTGCACTAAACCGCCTGGCTCACATGCATTATGGCGCACTCAAAAGCGTTTGCCCCAGCCTTTCTGAAGAACAGACGCCGGGCTCGTTTTACATTCGCAAGAGGTAATTACGGCAAGATGAAGCGCAGCGCACGAAGCGCTCTGTGAACAGCAGTAGAGTTGATCCTGACGTGAATGCAAGGATAATCCAGTGGGTGTCGGGAAAGCTGAGACAGTAAGATCGGGTGGCGGTGATTTGTCAGGGTGGCAGCTTGCGATGCGTCATCAGGGAATCAGTATAGAGCCTGCCCGTTAGGAAGGGGCATATGTGCGGAATCTGCGGAATTCTTAGTTATAAGAATGAGATCGTCGATCATGTTGCTCTCGGCAGCATGCTGGGAACGATTCGGCACCGCGGACCGGACGCCAGCGGCATGCATGTTCGGGGGCCGGTAGGTCTCGGCCACGCGCGGCTCGGCATCATCGACCTTTCCGGCGGCGGCCAACCGATGCACAATCGGGAGCGAAGCCTCTCGATCACCTTCAATGGAGAGATCTTCAATTACATTGAGCTCCGCGAGGAGTTGATCGGGAAAGGCCATCACTTCGAGACCAGTTCCGATACGGAAGTGATCCTGCATCTCTACGAGGAGGAGGGGCAAGAGTGCGTCAAGCGGCTAAATGGGCAATGGGCATTTGCGATCTGGGACGCCAGGGAAGAAGAGCTCTTTCTTTCAAGGGACAGGCTTGGGGTTCGGCCGCTGTTTTACACGGAAGCAGCGCACAGTTTCTTATTCGCTTCGGAGGTCAAGGCACTCTTTGCCCATCCGGAAGTTTCAAGGCAGTTGGATGTGCAGGCGCTGAATCAGGTGTTCACCTTCTGGCACACACTACCCCCGCGCACTGCCTTTAGGGGAATTCTCGAACTCCCGCCCGGGCATTCCATGACGGTCAAGATGGGAAGCATCAGAATCAACAGCTATTGGCAACTGGGCTTTCCCGAGTCGGTTGCTTCCTCAACGAGCACCGCCGACCGTGACCAGGAGTACGTCGAGCGTCTGGGTGAGTTGCTTATCGATGCGGCGCGCATTCGTCTCAGGGCGGACGTGCCGGTCGGTGCTTACCTCAGCGGCGGACTCGACTCATCCTTGATCACCGCAATTGTCAAGCGATTCACTAACTCGCGCCTCAAGACCTTCTCAGTCGCGTTCGAGGACCCCGAGTACGATGAGAGCTTCTACCAAAGGCAGGTGGTCTCTCATCTTGACACCGATCATCACGAGGTTCGCTGCACCCACAATGACATTGGCCGCGTGTTTCCCGATGTTATCTGGCACGCCGAAAAGCCTCTTCTGCGAAATGCCGCGGCGCCCATGTTTCTGCTGTCAAGACTGGTGCGGGAGAGCGGCTTCAAGGTTGTTCTCACTGGCGAAGGGGCGGACGAATTGTTCGGGGGCTATGACATCTTCAAGGAAACGAAGATTCGCAGCTTTTGGGGAGTGCAGCCGGATTCCAAACTGAGACCTCTCCTGCTGCGGAGACTTTACCCGTACATGCAGGAGATTCAGAATCAGCCAAGTTCATATTTGAAGATGTTTTTCCGGATTCGGCCGGACGAGTTGCGCAGCCCGCTCTTCTCTCACCTGCCGCGTTGGGATATGACGTCGCGGATTGGGATGTTCTTCTCCGACGAAGTCAAAGCTGAGATCAAGGGATGCCAACCGTATAAAGAATTGGAAGGTGAGCTCCCCGCGGCATATAAGTCATGGGACAGTTTCAGCAGGGCTCAATACCTTGAAGCGGCTTATCTGCTCCCAGGTTACATCCTGTCGTCGCAAGGTGACCGTGTTGCGATGGCGCATGCAGTCGAAGGGCGGTTCCCCTTCCTGGACTATCGAGTCGCGGAGTTTGCGTCGTCGCTTCCGCCGACCCTGAAGATGAGGGGCCTTGACGAAAAGTACCTGCTTAAAAGGTTTGCAGCGACGTTGCTTCCTGCTGACGTACTGCGTCGACCCAAACAGCCCTATCGCGCGCCGGGTGTGAAGAGTTTTGTAGATCCAGATAACGGACAAGCCCGATTCGACTACGTTGACGATTTGCTTTCCTCAGATCGGCTTCGGCAATACGGAGTGTTCAACCCCCATGCCGTTCAGATGCTTGTTTCAAGGTTGAAGGAGGGGCGTGCCACAAGTGTCCGCGATGGCATGGCGTTTACAGGCGTTCTGTCAACCCAGCTATTGATTCATCAATTCATCACAAACTTTACGAAAAGGACGGATCATGGAGCTAATTCAGAAGAAATTACGTGCGTTTATCGCTGACCAGTTTCTTTTCGGCCAACATGATGAGAGCTTGTCGGATGACGATTCGCTGATCGAACGTGGAGTGATCGACTCAACCGGCGTGCTCCAGCTTATTGGATTTCTCGAGGAAGAGTTTCGAGTCAAGGTTGGAGACGACGAAGTCATCCCCCAAAATCTGGACTCAATCAACCGCCTTGCGGAGTTTGTTCAAAGAAAGTGGGAGTTGCATGATCAACAGGCTGCGACTGAGCACACTTCAGAGCGAGGGGAAGAGCCTCTCAACGCTCCGTGCAGCATTGAGACCTAGCGCCAGAGAGTTGAATGTCGTGTCGAATGGAACCGTTGCCATGAATGCAACCATGAATGTTGCGGACTTCCTGCTTGCCTCAAAAGACCCGGATCGGGTGGCTCTTCGATTCTCCGACGCCGACTATACCTATGGCGATCTGGAGTCGGTGTCCTTCGGCATTGCTCAATTCCTGGTTTCCGCGGGCGGTCGAAAAGGAGATAGGGCGATTATGCTCAGCGAGAACTCGTTCTTCTGGGTTGTGGCTTATCTCGGAGTCTTGCGAGCCGGCATGGTTGCTGTACCATTGCCTCCCGACATTTCGCAAAACGATCTCCACTACATTGTGCAGACAACGGGTGCAACCATTGCCCTCCTGCAATCCCGGTTAGCCGCAAAGTACAAATCGGCACTCACGGGTATTCTGTTGTCCACAGAGCAAATTGCCAAGGATCTAGCTGCCGGTCGAGGACTGACGGACGCACGCAGCATACAGACTAAGAAAAATACATCGGGGATTATATTTCCCGAAGTTAGTTCTGACGATCTCGCAGCTTTCATGTTTACTTCAGGGTCCACTGGAAGACCGCGAGGAGTCATGGTCTCTCACGGGAATATTGTGGCCAATACCACCTCAATTGTCGAATCTCTGAGGTTGCGCGAAAATGACATAATCATGACAGTTCTGCCTTTTCATTATTGCTTCGGGACCTCATTGCTTCACACTCATTTACGGGTCGGCGGAACTCTTGTGATCGATTTACGGTTCATGTACCCGGAAGTCGTTCTGCAACGAATGCAGGAAACAGAGTGCACTGGATTTGCAGGAGTTCCCAGTCACTATCAAATACTTTTGCGAAGTTCGAGCCTGAAGAAGAAGGCCTTTCCGCACCTGCGCTACTTTCAGCAGGCCGGCGGACATCTCGCTCCATCGTTTATCCGGGAGTTACGCGAGGCGCTGCCTAACATACAGATGTTCGTAATGTATGGGCAAACAGAGGCCACGGCGCGCTTGGCTTGTCTTTCGCCAGAGTCCCTCGACAGCAAGCCGGGTTCTGTCGGCAAGGCAATCCCCGGGGTTACTCTGCGCATATTGAGCGAGTTGGGAAGTGAGGTGAAGCCGGGGGAGATTGGTGAAATTGTGGCCGAGGGACAGAATGTTGCTCGGGGCTATTGGAACGCGCCGGAAGAGTCCGCTGTCTGTTTCCGCGACGGTCGACTGTACACCGGCGATTTGGCCACCGTGGATCATGAAGGTTTCATCTATGTGGTCGACCGAGCCAGGGATTTCGTGAAATGTGGCGGCAGGAGGGTAAGTTGCCGTCAATTAGAGGATCATCTCCTCGAGTTTGATGGGATACTTGAGGTGGCGGTCATCGGAGTCCCGGATGAAATTCTGGGTGAGGCGGTAAGGGCATTCGTCGTGCCGCGAGATTCACAAGTCAACGCACTGGAATCACAATTGCGTTTGTTCTGCAAAGCTCGGATGTCAAGTCAATTAATCCCCAGGGAATTTGTCATTCTCGACACTCTGCCAAAAAATAACTCCGGGAAAGTGCTGCGGCAGCAACTGAAGTCGGCACCTGTTAATTCAATCGCTTCGCCGCGTGACAGAGTAGAGAGCTCGGCTCTGTAACATTTCTATAACTTCAGAGGATAGCAATTAAGAGAGGTGGACATGCAAACCAACATCGCATTCTCCGCAGAAGTGCTGAAGATTGATCCTGCCGCCGAGGTTCGGATCATTCAAGATGCTGTTCGTGAAATTGTATTCCGCCAGTTCCACCGCAAGGGCGCAGTGGTGGGACTCTCCGGTGGAATTGACAGCAGCGTCACCGCCGCCCTGTGTGTGGGCGCACTTGGCAACTCGCGCGTCTTCGGTCTCATGATGCCGGAATCTGACTCCGCTGAAGAGAGCACTTACCTGGGAGCTATGGTTGCAACTCATTTCGGAATCGAAACGGCGATTGAAAACATCACGCCTACCCTTGCTTCCATGGGCTGTTATGAGAGGCGAAATCAAGCCATACAAAAAGTGATCCCCCAGTACACACCAGAATGGAAGTTTAAGATAGTTCTTCCGAATATGTTGCTAAGTGATGGCTTTGCGGTTTACTCGGTGGTTGCGAATGGGCCTGACGGCAAAACTGTGAAGGTCCGGTTGACCAGCGAGGCTTACCTGGAAATTGTGGCGGCAACAAACTTCAAGCAGCGCACCCGCAAGACCTTGGAGTACTACCACGCGGACCGGCTTCAGTATGCGGTGGCGGGAACACCGAATCGACTCGAATTCGATCAAGGCTTCTTCGTCAAACTCGGAGACGGCGCGGCCGACTTCAAACCCATCGCTCATCTGTACAAATCCCAGGTATATCAAATCGCGGAGTATCTCGGAGTGCCAGAAGAAATTCGACGTCGGCCTCCAACCACTGACACATACTCTCTGCAACAATCCCAGGAAGAGTTCTATTTCTCCGTGCCCCTGGCGAAGATGGATCTTTGCCTCTATGGCAAGAATCACGGCTTTTCTCCAGAGGAGGTTGGCGTGGTGATTGGACTTGCACCAGATCAGGTCGCGCGCGTATACGTTCAGATCGACGCAAAACGCAAAATGGCCAACTACCTGCACAGCAGGCCAATGCTCGTCGAGGACATTTTCGACCTCGGCTCATCTAGTGTGAGGAGGTAAAAGTCTTGTCCGAAAATACTGGTGACATCAGCGAAACGATTCGCAGGATCTGGGTGGTCATCGTCCGGCGCCGCTGGTGGCTGTTGAGTACCGTCTGCATCGTCTCGCTGGCGGCGGTCCCGCTATCGCTCTCGATTCCAATTCACTATCGGTCGGAGGCGAGAATCTTTATTGAGAACCCGCAGGTTCCCGAGCGGTATGTCGTCCCAAACAACAAGGTCAATGCGGTGCAGGTGGTCGAGGCGATGACGCACGAAATTCTTTCGCGCACCCGGTTGCTGCAGATCATTGACGAATTCGGCCTCTATAGCAAAGAGAAGCAGCGGATGAGTCCCGATGAGCTGGTCGCACTCATGCGCGACAGGATTGAGGTTAAACCATTGACCAAGGACCCGGAAAAGCGAGAGGTCAACGCCTTTGTGATTGCCTTTACCGGGGACAATCCGCACGTCGCCCAAGAGGTAACGCGCCGCCTCACATCGCTGTTTATTGAAGAGAATCTGCAGGCCCAGCAAGATCAGGATACGACCACCACGACGTTCCTGGAAAATGAACTCGAGAGGGCCAAGGGTGAACTGGAAGCGCAAGAGCAACTGTTGAAGGATTTCAAGATTCAGAACGTAGGACAATTACCCGAACAGCAGCAGGGAAACCTGGAGGTTCTATCAGGGTTGCAGATGGATCTGCAGAATACTCAGGCAAGCCTGGCCCGCGCTCGGGAGCAGCGCACCTATCTCGAGTCAATGCTCTCACAGTTCGGATCTTCTTCTGGTGCCGGCGATCCAGATCTACATGCGGCGAATTCGAGCCCTGCCGAGGATCTGCGGTCAGAAGTCCAGCGCCTGCGAGCCGAGCGCGATGATCTTTTGTCACGCTTTAGTCCCCTCTATCCAGACGTTGTGAGTCTCAACCAGCGAATCGCCACAGAAGAGAAAAGACTTCGTCAACTGGTCACAACCACTCCAACTCCCTACGCGACAACAAGCAAATCAGGAACGGCGGCGAAAAGCGGCTCGATGCAAGCCGGCGCCATCCAATTGAATAGTCAACTGGAAGCGAACGCTTTGGAGATTGCGGATACTGAAAAGGAGATCGCGACTATTAAGAATAAGATTGCCACCTATGAACATCGACTGAGCCTTGCGCCGGTTCGGGAACAGCAGTTAGCGGAAGTGCTCCGTAATTATGATTTGTCAAAACAGAATTACGCGGATCTCTTGAGCAAGAAGACGCAGTCGCAACTGGCAACGGACTTGGCCAAGAAACAGGAAGGAGGCCAGTTTCGGGTTATCGACCAACCGAGCCTGCCACTGAAGCCGGCCGATGCACAGCGCGAGAAAGTTTGTCTCGGTAGTCTTGCGGGAGCACTTGTATTAGGCGTTGTATTAGCGTTATGGATGGAGTCCCGCGATCATTCCTTGCGTCGCGAGAGAGAAGTGCGCGCTCATTTTGCGGTCCCCCTGGTCGTCGGCATTCCAACCTTACTAACGAAGTCGGGCAGAAGAAGACTCGCTTGGAGATTGGCTTTCGAGTGGGTGGCAGGTTCTGCACTTGTTCTCACCGTGCTGGCAGCTCATTCTTATGTCGTCTGGAAAAGCTTGTGAGTCGAATAATGATTCGCACGGACTCCGGAACGCGCTGCTTGCCAACGCAATACGCCTGCCAGTTTGGTGAGGCCAAGGAGAGCTTTCAATGAGCAACGTTCTTCATGTATTCCAGAGCGATCCAAATCGCTCTTACGAAAAGGATCTGATGACTGCACAGGTGCAAGCGTGCCTTCAGAAGGAAATACACAGCTTGGAGCAGGTCCAGACAGTTCAAGCTCAGTTGGGTGCGGAGTCCTTGCTGGTCACAGAGAATACTGAGTGGAGCCTTGCAGCCGACAAGTACATCCTTTTGCGGTACGGGTTGCGCGAGCTTTGGGACGCAGGCAAGCTGAATACCCTGTTGATTACCAGTGCAATGCCAAGCGAGGGCAAAACCTTGACCGCGTTGAATCTCGCCATGTCCCTTTCCGAGCATGGCAGATACAAGGTGGCAGTTATAGAGGGAGATTTCCGAAAGCCTGCTCTCTGTGCGCGACTTGGATTGGAACCGTGGCCCGGATTATTGAAGTGTCTGCAAGAGCAGCGTGGGGATCTGTCGGCACTGCGTCGCGTTGACCCACTCGGTTTTTACCTGCTCCCTGCCGGTGAGACGGCCTCCAGGCCGACGGCCTTGCTGGGGTCTGAGACCCTATCCGGAATCATCGACGAACTGAAAGCCTGCATGGACTGGGTGATCATCGACGCCCCTCCGGCATCCCCAATTCCTGATGTTCTGGCCATGAAAAAGCATGCGGATGGCTGTTTGTGGGTGTTACGAGCCGGATCAACTCCACGGGAAGCAGTGGAAGAAGGCATCCGGTTGATTGGCCGGGATTTCATTCTTGGCATGGTGCTCAATAACGCAGAGGAGGTTGAGTCCAGTTACTCAAAGTGCTACGAGTACTACGGAAGCGCCGTATAAATCTTCGTTAGACGGCCGAAGAGCGCAATGAAAGCGCGTCGATGCGCACAGGCAGGCGCAGGCCTCCTGTCGGCTATGCGGGGAGCGGATGAACCCTTTGTAATTGCTTTGCAGTGGCGTCCATTGCGGAGCGATTTAGGCCCGGAGACGCGGGGTGGGGTACTAAAAATCCGGAATTGAGACCCTCTGCGGATTGCCCTGTGGGCTGGCCGCCAGAGGGTTTCGTGTTCTTGGCGTCATTTTAATGATTTGGACCGGGCGTTGTGGATTGTCAGGGCTGGTTGGAAGGGAGAAAGGCCGCATCCCTAGCGCACAAAAGGCATCCCTTCTTTGGGGTGCCTTTCCTTTTGTAGGAAGATTGTAGGACGATACTCTGATTTGCCGTTATCTTTTGGTTTCCTTAGTTGTTTTTGCGAGAAGAGACCCGTAAGCCCTTTGGCTGCAATGCATATTTCAATAAGGCGCATGGAGTCCCTGGCGTACGGACAAGAGCCGTGAAAAAACCGGCCGGTTAAAGGGAAGGATGGCGGAGCAAACTCACCCAGGCTCCTCAAGAAATCTTCCCCGATTGTAAATCAGTGGTAGGCAAGCCAAAGGCTTGTTCCCACAATGTTCAAAATGGCTAGCGGCATCAGAATGCGCCAGCCGAAGTTCATCAACTGGTCGTAGCGAAAGCGCGGCAACGTTCCCCGCACCCAGACGTAGAGGAACAAAAAAGCAAAGACCTTGAGCGCAAACCAGAAGATGGGAAACAGCGCGTGCACCAGAACATTTCCAGGTGGTGGAATCAGGTTGCCGAAGGGGCTGGTCCATCCGCCAAGAAACAGAAGCGTAGCCACGCAGCCCACGTTGATCATGTTGGCGTACTCGGCCATGAAAAACATGGCAAACTTCATTGAGCTGTATTCGGTGTGATAGCCGCCGGTCAGTTCGCTCTCCGCCTCAGGCAAATCGAAGGGTGAGCGGTTGGTCTCAGCGAAAGCCGCGATCAAGTAGATAAAGAAGGCCACAAACTGCAATCCGCCGAAGATGTTCCAAGTAGCCGCGCCCTGGGTTGCCTGCTGCTCCACGATTTTGCGCAGGTTGAACGTCCCGTCCCTCATCACCACGCCCACCAGCGAAAGCCCCAGCGCCAGTTCGTAACTGATCATCTGCGCCGAGGAGCGCAGAGCGCCTAGCAACGAATACTTGTTGTTTGATGACCACCCGGCCAGTGCAATTCCGTAGACGCTGATGGAAGTGATGCCAAGAATCACCAGCAATCCAATGTTCACGTCGGAGATCTCAAACAGATCCACTCCGCCCGGTCCAACTCCCGGTTCGCCGAAGGGAACTACGGAGATAGAGACCAGCGCCGAGCCCAAGGCAATGATGGGCGCAAGCAGATAAAGCGGCTTGTACACCCCGGATGGGATCAAATCCTCTTTCAGAAAAGACTTCGCCCCATCCACCAGCGGCTGCAGCAGTCCGAACGGCCCCACGCGACTCGGCCCCCAGCGATTCTGAATGCGGCCCACCAGTTTGCGCTCCAGTAGCACGGTGTAGGCGACGCCCATCAGCATCACCACCGTCACGGCCGCCACCTTGAGCAGGCTCCACAAAAAGAATTGCAAAATCGTCACTGGTTCTTAGCCTCTTCTTCTTCCTTCTTCCTACCTGTCATCCTGAGCGAAGCGCAGCGGAGTCGAAGGATCTGCGTTTGTTTTTCGCTCACTCCACTCAAATCTTCTAACCCAACTCCTAATCCGCCGCGGACTCTTTCAACTCATGCGCCTGGTGCCGCTCAAGTTCCTTGAGCGAGCAGCTGTACTTGCCCAGCGTGCCCGAGGTAAACAGACCGTCGTGTGCAGGCGCTATCAACCCCTGCGTTGTTTCCGTTAGTGCAGCGACCGGTACAAAACCAGGCTCCGTGCGCACATCGTTACCGCCAAAGAGATTTATCCGGTCCACAGTATAGCCGGGCACCAGCCGCATAATTTCGTCCAGCACCGCCAGTGGATCGAAGGGGCTCAGCTTCGGCTCCAGGTGATTGGCCTCCAGCCACACAGCATGCCGATCCGCCTCACCTGCCTGCACGCCGCGCGACTGGCCAAGATCGGCCGTCACTCCGCTCTTGCCAAAGGGAACCAGCGTCTTCACATCCACGCCCATGGCCTCAGCCAGCCGCACCAGAATCTCAAAATCCGGCTTCACTCCCGCGCGATCTGCCGCCTTCTTCGCCAGTTGCACATCGCCGAAGGTATTAGTCACCGTGCCGGTCTTTTCGTAGAGACTGGCGGCCGGAAGCACCACATCTGCCATTGCAGCGGTCTCAGTCAGAAATAAATCCTGAACGATGATGAAGCACTTTTCCAGCGTCTCGGCATCCACTCCCTGTCTCGCCACCGGATTGGCGCCGACGATGAGCATCGCACCCATCTCGCCTTTACCCGCCGCCTCGAAAATCTCCGTTAGATTTTTACCGGGTTTCGCGGGCAGACCCGGATACTCCGCAAAAGCGCCAGGCTCGGTGACCGACACATACCCCGGTAGCAGATCGGGGAATAGCCCCATATCCGCCGCGCCGCGAGAGTTCGAAAGATCGCCGAGGTACGCAAATCGTACATTCCCGCGTTTCAATCCCCACTCGACTAGCGATTGGACAGCCTCACCCTGATACTCCTGTCCAAAGATCACCACCAGGGACTGCTCGCCCGGCAGAGCCTTGCTAAATTCCGTATTCCCATTCTTCGCATCGTTGCGACTGAGGTAAGCGGCCAAATTATGGTAACCATTTTCAGGAAGCCGCAGTGTTGCCTTGGCCTGCCGCTCAAGTTTGATGGGCCTGGAATTGGCAATATAGAGCCGCGCTCGGTTCAGCCGCACGTTGGTGCGAAGAGTCCATGCCAGCAACGGATGCTCTTCTGTAGGATTGCCGCCGACCAGCAGAATCGCCGGAGCCGTGGCAATATCACCCAAGCTTGCAGCCGCACCCATCCGCCCGGCCAGCGCGCGGGCAAAGGCCGCGTAATCCGTGCTGCGCTCATGATCGACATTGTTTGTGTTCAGCACCGTCCGGGCAAACTTCTGCAGCAGGTAATTCTCTTCGTTCGTGGTCCGGTTGGAGCCGATGACGCCGATCGCACCGCCCTTGCTGTCACGAACTTCTTCCAGCTTGTTTGCGGCCACGCGTAGCGCATGCTCCCAGGTGGCCTCCGCCAGTTTGCCATCTTCGTTTCGCACCAGCGGTTTGGTCAGCCGTTCAGGGCTCTCGACAAAATCGAATCCAAATCGTCCCTTGGCGCAGAGAAAGTCGCCATTGATGCCGCTCTTGTCGCGATTGTCGACGCGAACAATTTGCGAGCCGTCGTTTACCTGCCGCACGCCAAGCGTGACTTTGCAGCCATCGGCGCAATGCGTGCAGACCGTAGAAACGTGGTTCATCTCCCACGGCCGGGTCTTGTAGCGATAGGTGCCGCTGGTCAGCGCGCCCACCGGGCAAACGTCGATGCACATTCCGCACTGTTCGCAATCCAGTTGATTGCCGCCATTGGGTGCGATGGTCGAACTCACTCCGCGGTTCTGCACTCCCAGCGCCCACACGTCCATGCCCTCGCCGCACATGCGGATGCAGCGATAACAGAGAATGCAGCGCGGACGGTCAAAATAAACGGCTGGCGACCATTGTTGCTCCTCTCGATGTTCTTTCGCCTCCGCGTAGAGACTAACCCCCGCGCCGTACTTGAAGGTCATATCCTGCAGTTCGCACTCGCCGCCGGCGTCGCAAACCGGGCAGTCGAGCGGGTGATTGCCCAGCAGCAGTTCGATAGTCCCCTTGCGAGCCTGCGCAATCTCCTCTGACTCGGTAATAAAATCCAGGCCCTCAGCCACCGTAGTGGTGCAGGCCGTCAGCAACTTGCGCACCTTGGCCTCGCGCACCACGCACATGCGGCAGGCTGCCTGCAAACTGAGCCCCGGGTAATAGCAGAATGCCGGAATTTCGATCCCCGCCTTGCGGCAAGCTTCGATCAGCAGCGTCCCCGCGGGAGCCGTCAGCGTCTTTCCATCCACTTTGAAGGTTACGTCTGCCATTCGTCCCTATTCTGTCTGCATTCCACTATTCTCTACGTGCGTTTGCTGGCTCAATTTCTTTTTTGCGCGACGGATTAGTGCGATGAACCAAAAGGTTAAGCACAGATTAATAGTGATGCCTACAAGTCGCGGAGCTAAAGGTGCCCCGTTTGTCATCAGAACGCCGAAGACGAGCAATACAGGCAGCACGACAACGGCAATTTGTAACTTTCGAATCATCTTAGGCAAAGTTGATCCAAGAAGTGCTTCACGTCTCGCTTCGGAATAACCCCGAATCTCTCGTCGAAGACGCCGCTGCCGATATACGTTCAAAATGAAAAAAGCTCCAGCGAGCAAGACAAATCCGAGACGTAGCTCCCCCAAAGAAATTGCATGCCTCTGATGCGCGAACATCAGGACAGATGTACAGCTACAAAAACACAATGACAGGAACAGTATGTTATTCCAAAGTTCTTGTTTCATTTGTCCTGTTCCTCCTAACGTTCGTTGCTACACGACCGCCACTTCCACATGTTTTGCGAACGGGCAGGGCTTCCCGTTCAGGTGGTCCTCGAACTCCTTGCGAAACTTCTTCACAAACGCAATCATAGGCATGGCCGCCGCATCGCCTAGTGGGCAAAATGTACGCCCCAGCATGTTCTCGGCGATGTGCTGCATGTTGTCGATATCCCTTGCCTCGCCAAATCCATCATGAAAGCGGGTGAGCGACTTCTTCAGCCAATCTGTCCCCTCGCGGCACGGAATGCACCATCCACAGCTCTCGTGCTGATAGAAGCTCATGGTGCGCAGCGCAAACTCCACCATGCAGGTCTGGTCATCGATCACCACCACTCCCGCCGAGCCCAGCATCGACCCCGCCTTGCCCACCTGGTCGAAGTCCATGCCAATATCGATTTCCTCGGGTAGCAGCACCGGTGTCGACGACCCTCCCGGAACCACAGCCTTCAGCGCCCGTCCGCCGCGCACTCCGCCGGCCACTTTGTTCACCATCTTCTTCAGGTTGTAACCCATGGGCAGTTCGTAAACCCCCGGCCGCTTCACGTGGCCGCTGATCGAAAACAAACGCGTTCCACCGTTATTCGGAGTTCCCACAGCCGCATAAGTCGCCCCGCCCATTTCGATGATGTGCGGCACCGTGACGATGGTCTCAGCATTATTGATGACAGTCGGACCCCCATAGAGCCCAACGATGGCAGGGAAGGGCGGCTTGATGCGCGGAATCCCGCGCTTGCCTTCGAGCGACTCCATCAACGCTGACTCTTCTCCCACTTCGTATGCGCCCGCGCCGGTCTGCACAATCACCTCGAACTCGATCTCCGTACCGAAGATCTCTTTACCCAGAAATCCCTTCGCGTAGGCATCTGCGACCGCCTTCTCCATGATCTCGATGAGATAGCGGTATTCGCCGCGCAGATAGATAAATCCCAGCTTGGCTCCCACGGCCAACCCGGCAATGATCGTGCCCTCGATCACCGCATGCGGATCGTGCAGAAAAATCAGGTGGTCCTTGCAGGTTCCCGGCTCGCTCTCGTCGCCGTTCACCAAAATGTATTTCGGGCGATCAGATTTCTTAGGCACAGCCGCCCACTTCATCGCCGCCGGAAAGCCCGCGCCTCCACGCCCGCGCAGATTGCTGGCCTTCATCTCATCGAGAATCCATTCCGGCCCTTGCTTCAGGCATTTTTTTGCCGAGGCATATCCACCCAGCTTGAGATAGGTCTCGATTCTTTCCGCACCTTGACCAAAGCGCTGCGAGACGATCTTCACTTCATCGGGATGGGAAACCAGCCTAGGCATTGGATTTTTTCTCCGCAGCCTCGATCTGACCGCGATACCCAGCCAATATGCCGGGCACAAGCTCCTGCTTGAGCTCGTCGTGATATTCGTAATTCACCTGGATAGCGGGCGCCCACGAGCATGCCCCGATGCACTCGACTTCTTCCAGCGAAAAAATACCGTCCGCCGTAACTTCCTTTGGCCCAATGCCCAACTCTTCCTGAAACCGCTCGTAGATATCGTAGGCCCCGCGCAGCATGCAGCTGATATTGGTGCAAACCTGCACGTGGTATTTGCCCACCGGCTTGAAGCGCAGCATGGAGTAGTAGCTGGCCACATTGCGCACCTCAAGCTCCTTAATCCCGATGCGTTCAGCCACTTCTGCAAGGACCGCATCGGAGAGGTAGCCGATCTCATCCTGCGCATAGAGCAGCATGGGAACCAGCGCCGAGCGCTTCGCCGGATACTTCTCCACCAGCGCATCAAAGCGTGCCGCCAGTCGCGGAGAAAACAGGCTCATGGTCTCAGGGCTCATCGATCAATCTCCCCCAGCACAATATCGATCGAGCCAATCACCGCAACTAGGTCGGCAATCATCCGCCCCTTGCACATGGTTTCAATCGCTTGCAGGGTCGCGAACGAAGGATTACGCATATGCACGCGATAAGGCTTGGCCGTGCCGTCCGATACCACGTAGTAGCCCATTTGCCCGCGCGGGCTTTCGATGCCCTGATAAACCTCGCCCGCCGGAACTGCAAACCCTTCGGTCACAATCTTGAAGTGATGGATCAAAGCCTCCATCTGCGTCTTCATCTTTTCCCGTTGAGGCAGCACAATCTTCGGCGCGTCAGCCGTGATCGCCCCCTCGGGCATCCCATCCAGCGCCTGCTGGATGATCTTCACGCTCTCCCGCATCTCCACCAGCCGGACTTCGTACCGCGCCCAGCAATCGCCGTCTGTCGAAACAGGTACCTTGAACTGAAACTTCTCATAGCCGGAGTAAGGCATATCGCGGCGCAGGTCGAAGTCCACGCCTGAAGCCCGCATCGGCGGCCCGGTCACGCCTAATGCAATGGCATCGGCTGCGGAAAGAATGCCCACCCCCTTCAGCCGGCCGCGGAAGATCGGATTGCCCGTCAGCAGGTTTGCATACTCGTCAATTTTCTCCGGAAACATGCGGATAAAAGTCTGCACGCGGTCGAAGAAGTCCAGCGGCGGCTCCATTGAAAGCCCGCCAATACGAAAATAACTGGTCATCATCCGCTGGCCGGATAGGCCCTCGAAGATTCTTAGAATTTCCTCGCGCTCGCGGAAGGTATAAAGAAAGACCGTCAGCGCACCAATATCCATAGCGTGCGTGCCCAGCCAGATCAGATGCGAGTTCAGCCGGGTCAGCTCTGTCAGCAATACCCTGATCCACTGCGCCTTCGCGGGAATTTCCAAAGCAAGCAGCTTTTCGATCGCCAGGCAATAACAGAGGTTATTGGCCATTGGGCTGAGGTAGTCGATGCGGTCGGTGAGCGGTACCACCTGCTGATAAAACTTGGCCTCGCAGGTCTTCTCGATACCGGTGTGCAGGTAACCGATCTCCGGATAGACCCGCAGCACAATCTCGCCGTCAATCTCCGCCACCAGACGCAGAACCCCATGCATGGACGGGTGCTGCGGCCCCAGATTCAGCACCATGTGCTGGTCTTTGGCGCCTTCGGCCAACGCGGCTTCGAGGATGGGAGTGCCTGAATCCATTTAGCGGTACCCCTCCACCGGATAGTCCTTGCGCAGTGGATAACCTTGCCAATCGTCCGGCATCATAATGCGGCGCAGGTTAGGATGCTCCTCGAAACGTATGCCGAAGAGATCGAAGACCTCACGTTCATAGAAGTTGGCCGACGACCAGACCTGCGTAATTGTCTCCACCGCCGGGCTTGCATCCTCCAGCATCACCCGCAGGCGGATGCGCTCCCTATGGAGGTGCGAAAGAATGTGGTAGCTCAACTGAAATCGCGGCGAGGAAGGGAACCAGTCTACTGCGGTCAAATCCTCGAAAAAGTTGTAGCCGGCATTCTTCACGGTCTCAGCCGCCGCGCGAATCTCCTCAGGCGCAATGGTCAGCGTCAGTTCGTTCCGGTCGAACTTTGAGTCCGTCAATGCTTCGGGATTCCAGGCGAGAATCGCCTGGACCGCCGGGTGCTCGGCAAGCCCCTCAAGCACAGCTGCCTTACCGATGAATGTGTTACCCACGCCCATCCTAAAGATCCGCCTTGTCCTGGCTCCAATTCAGGATGCCCTTGCGCACGATATAGTAGAGCCCCACGGCAACAAAGCCCAGATATACCAGCATCTCCCAGAAACCAAATAAGTTATTGCCGGTAATCAAGGGCAGTTTTCGATAGACGACTGCCCAGGGCATGATGAAAACCGCTTCTACGTCGAACAGGATGAATAGCACGGCCACCATATAAAAGCGCACACTGAAGCGTCCCCGGGCGTCGCCCACGGCTTCAATCCCGCACTCGTAGGCTGCCAGCTTTGTCGTCGTATTGCGGTGCCGCCCAACAAACCAGGAGGCCGTAACCATCCCCAGACCAAGCAGGAACGCAGCAAGAATCTGCATCAACAGCGGGAGATATTGCCAGTAGTAAGGAACCATTGCCGCCAGCCCTAAAACGTCCGGTAAGATTGCATCCGGCCCGCCGGGACCGCCGACGGCTCCGTATCAACAGGATGCTCTGGTTCGAGATTAGGTTTTCGGCCGCATCCCGTCAAGGTAAACCGCATGCGGTCGAGCACAGAAGGCGTTAAATAAGAGGCTTGGAAAGGAAATTTCCCTTGCACCTCTCATTAGGATCATTTGCAGATCATTCCTCAGCTTTCTAAGGCAGTGATCTTAGCCCCTCAGACTCAAACTTTCGATAGTCGCCAAATCACCGGGCGATCCTTCAGCAATTCCCATCTTTGCAATGAGTCTCTTCCTTCTCATTCCGGGAAGACAGTACGTTCGTAATCTGAATTATGGAGAGGGCTTGGCCGAAGAACAAGTCGAGGATCAATGCATGGCAGCTTTCACTACCACCAATTTTCCCATTTCGCTCTCCGCAGAGCCCGTCGTCTCTGAGTCTGCACGCCCCAATCGTCGCCGCCGCCGCATCACACCCCGGGCCGGGCATGCCCTGGAGATATTAGGCCACGCGATCGAATACCTGACGGACGAGTTTCTTTACGAAAGCACAAATTTTTCGGTCGATAGTTCGCAGCTTGAGGCAGTACAGTTGCTCATGGCGCTCAACCGCGAAATCTATTACGAGTGCCCTGAAGTGCCCAGTTTTGGCGAACGCTGGCGCTCCATTCTCCATTTTCGCGCGGCATAAACTATTGTCCGGCGGCCAGCACCGCTATCAATAGCAGCCACGCCAGGCTCATTGTGTGCCAGTACCATGCGGTTGAATCGACGGCGATCTGTCGGTACTCTACGCGCTTGAGCCTGCCCAATACGCTCAAGCAGAAAATCAGTGCGGCTATGCCTGCGACCAGGTGGGCCGCATGCAGGCCGGTAATCACGTAGAAAAAGTAGCTCGCTGGCGTCGACCAGCGATCAAAAGTAAAACCCTGTGCCGTCAGTTGCCTCCAGGCTAAATACTGCCCGCCCAGAAACATAATTCCCAGCGCCAGCGTCGCACCTACCCAGGGCAAGGTGCGTCGAAGCGCAGGCCGCCCCAACCCCAGCCACTCCTCCAGTACGTCCACTTCTCGGAAGATGTTCAGCCGTGCTCGCTCCATGGTCAGGCTGCTCAGCAGCAGCACTGCGGTATTCAGGTAGAGAATTGGCGGCAGAAGCAAGGGTCGCCAATCCCGTGCGAACAGGTGAGTGCGAGGATCCATACGCAATCCCGCCTGGCGCGCAAAGAAGAAGAGCACCAGCACGGCAAAGAACAGCATGTCGGCGGCAAGCGCGGAATAGACGAAAAACCGAACGCGATAAAGCAGCTCACGCGGACCCCGTCCCTCATTTTTTCCGTCGTCATCGCCCCCGCCTCCGCCACCGCCGGTCGGCCGGCGATCAAGGGGCGGTTTTCCTCCGATTCCCGGATCTTTCCGTTCCGTTTCCGCTGGGGCGTGCGTAAAGGTGGAGGGCATGGGGGCCTCTGTGTTGTTGAGATTACCCTAGCTCGGCCAGAAAATCACTCATAATCACACGGGATGGAATGATTCCATTTGGAATGAAATCGTTACCAGGAGGCCGGTTGATGCGCTGGGTGCCCAACCCTTCGCGTGCTTGGCGAAAAGGTGAGAATCAAATCCCAATGTGGATCCGGCTATTTTGCGCTCGAGCCGGCAACCATCTCGACAAAGAGCCGATGAACCCGACGGTCCATCGAAAGCTCGGGATGAAAGGTGGCCGCCAGCACCCGGCCTTGCCGCACCAGTGCCGCATAACCTTCGCGAAGGGCCAGAACCTCGACGCCTGTTCCGGTCTCAACGATGCGGGGAGCGCGAATGAAAACCATCTCCAGCGGCCCACCCGGCAGCGAGGTCTCCGCAGTCAAAATAGCTGAGTCAATCTGCCGCCCATAAGCATTGCGCTCCACCACGACATCCAAAATGCCCAGGCTTCTCTGCGCCGGGTTACGAACCTCCCGCGCCAGCATAATGGCTCCAGCGCAAGTCCCAAAGACCGGCTTCCTCGCACAGAACTGTTCCAAAGCGTCGAAGAAGCGGTGCTTCAGAAAGCGAAGCATGGTGGTCGATTCGCCGCCGGGCAGAATCAGCCCATCCAAACCAGCCAACTCCTCCGGCTTTCGCACCTCCTCGGGCTCGGCGCCGGATTCGGCCAGCGCATCAGCGTGCGCGGCATAATCCCCTTGTATGGCCAGTACACCAATGCGCGGTAACTTTGTTTCCGTCAATTTTTTCCCTGATAGTCAGATACCAATATTGATTTCATGATTCAGCTTCAAGATTATTCCATTTCCCAGGCAAAAACGAGATTTGCTCCACTTAATAACGTGACCGGTTCTTTGTTGGCAAACGCGTAGTATCGCCCCTTACGTACTGGTTGTGACGGCCAAGCCGTCTGACGCACCTCTTTGCATACAACTGCTCATAAATTTCTCGCGGCACTCACATTGCGGGTGCCGGCTTTTCATCTTACGCGAAGCATGACCGTTCCCTCAGCGGTTCGCCGCAGGGCCTCAACAAGGTTGTGCGCAGTGCACAAAGGGCGTGGTAATGCGCTCTTGTCGAGATGACGCGCTTCGTAGGCAGAAAGTTAAGGCTGCGAAACTCTCTAATTGGCTGAATTGCAGTCGTCCGGACGTGAACCAGTCTGGGACACAGCGCCCAGTCTTCCCGAACAGGGAGAGCACCCACCCGATTTCAATTGACATAGAGCATTCGCACTCCATTTCTGTTTCAAACTGACCGTGGCTGGTTCTGTCCGGAACCTGTTTGGAGCGCGGAATGTCGTCCACGCTGCTTGCTCACCGCTCACCTGAAACACCCGGCTTGAGGGCTGGAGGAGGATTATGAAGACGCACTGGCGCACGAAATTATTTTTGGCAGTATCTTCTGTCTTGTTAGCGCAGGCGCAATTGCATGCTGCGTCAGCACCCGTTATCGATCATGTATTGGTATCGATAAGTTCAAACCTTGTCACGCTTCAGATCTACGGAAGCGGCTTTGGGACCACCCTGCCAACCGTCACGATGGACGGCGCCAAACTGTCCGTCTCCAGCTTCTCGAATACGCTGGTTACCGCCGTCCACACGGGGGCACTCCCCTCAGGTTCCTATGACCTCCTCATCACCGATGCAGCGACCGCCCTCTCTGACGGATTCGCCGTGTCCACTGACGTTCAAGGCCCGCAAGGCCCTGCCGGCCCGGCCGGTGCTGCTGGACCTGCTGGCCCCGCCGGTGCTACGGGCGCAAAAGGCGCCGCGGGCGCAATGGGAGCTACCGGCCCTGCCGGCCCCGTCGGCGCAACGGGTGTTGCTGGCCCTGCTGGTCCCATCGGTCCAACCGGCAATACCGGAGCGCAAGGCCCGATCGGCCTCACCGGTGCCACCGGCCCTGCTGGTCCCATCGGTCCAACCGGCAATACCGGAGCACAAGGCCCGATCGGCCTCACCGGTGCAACCGGTGCCGCTGGTCCCATCGGTCTCACTGGTGCCACCGGTGTTGCCGGCCCCGCCGGCCCTGCCGGCAATACAGGGTCGCAAGGTCCAATCGGTCTCACCGGTCCACAGGGGCCGCCTGTCAACTTCTCTGGCGCCTGGAGCCCTTCCACTCCGTACTCGATCGGCGCGGCCGTCTCCGAAGCGGGAAACAGCTACATAGCTCTCGCCGGCAACACCGGGGTTGACCCGGCAAACGACGTCGCCAACTCGGGCGGTAACTGGGCCGTTCTGGCAGCCCAGGGTGCAACCGGCCCCGTCGGCACCACAGGGTCGCAAGGCCCACAGGGTCCGATTGGCCTTACTGGTCTCACTGGTCCCACCGGTCCTGCCGGCAATACCGGAGCGCAAGGCCCAATCGGCCTCACTGGTGCCACCGGTGTTGCCGGTCCCATCGGTCCAACCGGCAATACAGGGTCGCAAGGTCCAATCGGCCTCACCGGTCCACAAGGGCCGCCTGTCAACTTTTCTGGCGCCTGGAGCGTTTCCGTCCCATATTCCGTAGGCGCCGCCGTTTCCGAAGATGGAAACAGCTACATCGCCCTCGTGGGTAACACCGGGGTCGACCCAGTCACTGACGTCGCCGGTTCTGGCGGAAACTGGGCCGTTCTGGCAGCTCAGGGCGCATCCGGCCCCGCAGGCACGACCGGGGCGCAAGGCCCGCAAGGTCTGATCGGTCTTACTGGTCTCACTGGCCCCGCCGGTCCGGCCGGCAATACCGGAGCACAAGGCCCAACTGGTCTCACCGGTCCCGCTGGTCCCATCGGTCCTGTCGGCAATACCGGAGCGCAAGGCCCAATCGGTCTCAGCGGTCCGCAAGGGCCGCCGGTCAACTTTTCTGGCGCCTGGAGCCCTTCCACTCCGTACTCGATCGGCGCGGCCGTCTCCGAGGCAGGAACCAGCTACATAGCTCTCGCCGGCGACACCGGGGTTGACCCAGCCAATGACGTCGCCAGCTTGGGCGGAAACTGGGCGGTCTTGGCAGCCCAGGGCGCAACCGGCCCTATAGGCAACACAGGGTCGCAAGGCCCTCAGGGCCTGATCGGGCTTACTGGTCCTGCCGGCGCAACCGGAGCACAGGGCTTTCAGGGCACAGCGGGCCCCATCGGTCCCACAGGTCCCGCGGGTCTCAACGGCGCTGTCGGCCCCACCGGTCCCATCGGCCTAACGGGTCCGCAAGGGCCGCCGGTCAGCTTCTCCGGCGTTTATAACCCTTCCACCCCGTACTCAATCGGCGCAGCCATCTCCGAGGCAGGAACCAGCTACATCGCCGTCGTCGGCACCACCGGGGTTGACCCAGCCAATGACGTCGCCAGTTTGGGCGGAAACTGGGCGGTCTTGGCAGCCCAGGGCACAACTGGCCCAGCAGGCCCCACCGGGTCGCAAGGTCCAATCGGTCTCACCGGCGCTATCGGTGCTACAGGTTCCACCGGCACTACCGGAGCGATCGGCCCCACCGGCCTCACCGGTCCACAAGGGCCGCCGATCAGCTTCTCCGGGGCCTATAACCCTTCCACCCCGTACTCAATCGGCGCGTCCGTCTCCGAGGCAGGGACCAGCTACATCGCCCTCGCCGGCAACACTGGGGTTGACCCGGCAAACGACGTCGCTAACTTGGGCGGCAACTGGGCCGTTCTGGCAGCCCAGGGCGCGACGGGATCCGCCGGCCCAACCGGCAATACAGGTGCGCAAGGTCTAATCGGTCTCACCGGCGCGAGCGGTGCTATCGGTCCCGCCGGCCCGATAGGCCCTACAGGCAATACCGGATCGCAAGGCCCAATTGGTCTCACCGGCGCTACCGGTGCCACAGGTCCCACTGGCTCAACAGGATCGCAAGGCGTTCAAGGCGTAGCCGGCCCCGCCGGTCCACAAGGGCCGCCGATCAGCTTCTCCGGAGCCTATAACCCTTCCACCCCGTACTCAATCGGCGCGGCCGTCTCCGAGGCAGGAACCAGCTACATCGCCCTCGTCGGCACTACCGGGGTTGACCCGGCCAATGACGTCGCCAGCTCGGGCGGAAACTGGGCCGTCTTGGCAAGCCAGGGCGCACCCGGCCCCATCGGTCCTACCGGCCTTGTTGGACCGCAGGGGATCCAGGGCGTAGCCGGACCTGCCGGTCCTACCGGCGCGACAGGCACAACCGGCCCCAGGGGACTTGAAGGCGTAACCGGCCTGACGGGCGCCACGGGCCCCGCTGGACCTACTGGTCTGAGCGGCGCAACCGGACTCACCGGAACTCAGGGCCCGATCGGCCTTACCGGATCGACCGGCGCCACCGGCCCCACCGGCCCCACCGGTCCTCAAGGACCTGTTGGGCCAGCCGGACCTGCAGGCCTTACCGGCCCCACCGGCGCGACGGGCTCAATCGGACCTGACGGACCTGCTGGACCAACAGGCCCCGCTGGCGCCACCGGCCCTGCCGGAGCCACCGGCTCTACCGGAGCTACTGGAGCCACCGGGGCACAGGGCATTCAAGGCGTAGCCGGTCAGACCGGTCCGCAAGGACCGCCGGTCAGCTTCCTCGGCGCTTATAACGCTTCCACCCCCTATTCGATCGGCGCAGCCGTTTCCGAGGCGGGAACTAGCTACATCGCCCTCGTCGGCACCACCGGGGTTGACCCGGCCAATGACGTCGCCAACTCGAGCGGAAACTGGGCCGTATTGGCTGCTCAAGGCGCAGTCGGCCCTGCAGGCCCCACCGGGTCGCAAGGCCCAATCGGTCTCACCGGCGCGATTGGTCTCACCGGCGCGACCGGTGAAACAGGCGCAGCTGGTCCTGCCGGCCCCGCAGGGCCTACCGGTGCCACCGGCGCAACCGGCCCTGCCGGACCAACGGGTCTAACAGGCGCAACCGGCCCCGAAGGCCCAACCGGCCCAACCGGCCTCATGGGGCCGACTGGCCCCATTGGCGTAACCGGTCCAACCGGTGCAACCGGCCCCATTGGACCTCAGGGAGAAGTTGGTCCTATCGGCCTCACTGGTTCGACAGGATCCACGGGTCCCGCCGGAGCCACCGGTCCTGCCGGCCCTGTCGGCCCCATCGGCCCAACCGGCGTCACCGGACCACAAGGACCCACTGGCCTCACGGGCCCTCAAGGAGTATCTGGCAGCTTCATCACTACATCGTCCCTCTATACAGCAACCTGGAACAACTCCGGCGATTCCGCGCCGGGTACCGTCTACTACCTCAGGCCCAATGCGAGCCTCAATCCGGACCGAGAGAATAACTCGGACATCGCCGATGCCGACGAAGCGAACATCGTTGTCGTTCCAGCTGCTTGTACCGTGCTGGCACTCAACGTGGGCGCCAACAACTACAGCACTCCCGGAGCGGACACCACCACAGTCACTGTTTATCAGAACGGAGCTCCGACTTCGATGAGCTGCCAGGTGACAACCAATGGCAATGGGAACAACTGCTCAGACAACACCGACACCTTCACTGCAAACGGTGGAGATACGCTGACACTTGCTTACTCGGAGTCCAACAACACTCCGCTGGTCATGGTCAACAGCTCCCTGATCTGCCAATAACCGGGACGAACAGAGCCGGATGGCCAGCCGTTTGTAGCAGCGGGATTGCGAAACGAGTGCGGCGAGTCCACAACAGGACTCGCCGCACTCATTTTGGGATATGAATCTGCAGGAAACCGCCTCTGTTGACCGGGAAGTTAGGGCGCCACTGCCAGCGAATAGCGAGCGGCTGGCCCCACTGTAGGTGGCTACCAGCCGCGTGTCTGCAAGAGTTGCGACTCTTCGAGACCAGCGGCTGCCAAACCCTTCATGGTGCCCGTAACCTGCTCAGAGGCTTCGGCCAGAATCTTGGGGTCGTTGAAGTGTGTGGTGGCGATTACGATGGCCTTTGCGCGGCTGACGGCTTCCTCACGTTCCTTCGGCGAGTTTTCCACGTCCAGAGGCGTGGCGCGCTCCTTCATGAAGATCCCAGACCCGACAAAGATGGCTTCGGCGCCGAGTTGCATCATCAGCGCCGCATCGGCCGGGGTGGCAATGCCGCCGGCGGAGAAGTTCGGCACCGGCAACTTGCCTGTTTGCGCAACCATTCTTACCAGCTCATAGGGAGCCTGGTGATGCTTGGCCGCGGCGTAGAGTTCCTGCTCGGTGAGCACGGTCAGCTCCCGCATCTCCCTGGTGATCTGCCGCATATGCTGCACGGCGTGGACCACGTCGCCGGTACCGGCCTCGCCCTTCGTACGAATCATGGCTGCTCCTTCGGCAATTCGCCTGAGGGCCTCGCCTAAGTTGCGCGCACCGCAGACAAAAGGAGTGGTAAAAGCGTGCTTGTCGATGTGGTGCGCCTCGTCGGCGGGGGTGAGAACTTCGCTCTCATCGATGAAGTCCACGCCTAGCTCCTGCAAGATCTGCGCCTCGGCGAAGTGCCCGATGCGCGCCTTGGCCATCACCGGAATCGAAACTGCCTGGATGATCTGCTTGATGAGAGATGGCTTAGCCATCCGGGCCACGCCGCCCTCGGCGCGGATCATCGCTGGCACGCGCTCGAGAGCCATCACCGACGTCGCACCCGCCTCTTCGGCAATCCGGGCCTGCTCCACGTTCATCACGTCCATGATGACGCCGCCCTTGAGCATCTCCGCCAAACCCACCTTCAGGCGCAGGCTGGTTCCCGCCAAGCTTTTGTTCCCACTGTTTTCCGGCATGCTCTCCACCTTCAATTCACTGCGGCTTGCGGATAAACAAACCACGCGCAAAAACCGTCTTGTTGATCTCACTTCCAGTGTAACAGCGATGATGATGCCGGGTTTCAATCCGTACAAGGCGTGAAATCGGTGCAGGCGTATTTCTTAAACCGTTCCAATGCTTTTTGTCCCGCTTCTGGTCATGTTTCTGCATGATTTCTCAGCACATGGCTACCGCACATCCATCGACGACGCCTGTGACGGAGCAGCCGCGCAAACCCGCTCCTCCCGTCGCGAACCCGACGTCGAGCGTGCAATCCCTGGTTCCAGTCCCTCGCCCGCTGGAGGAGCATGATTTCCTTCAGCTAAGCCCGCCAATGGCGCGCCTTCCGATCGAACTCGACGTGAGCGTTCCCGTGAAGGATTTTCGCGTCCGCGGGCTACTCGGACTTGAGCCTGGCCAGCTGATCGAATCGCAATGGGTCCAAGGTGAAGATGTGCCGCTCGCTTCGGGCAAGGTGCAGCTGGCATGGAGCGAGTTCGAAGTGGTCGATACGCAGTTGGCGGTTCGGATCACCCGGCTGCCATGAGAGCCAGGGGGAAGGAGCTAGGGGCACGGAGTTGGGCTAGGAATAGGGAATCGAAGCTAGTAGCTCTTCGCCATTGAGTTAGTCCCTGACTCCTTTGTCTGTTGTCCCTGAAACGCTTGATTTGAGATAGGAGCGCGATGAAGCTGGTGGCGAACACGATGCCAAAAGACGGATTGGCCGGCTGGCTGCTTGGAAGAATGCGTTTGACGCCGCGTCCGCGTCCTCGTCTGGAGTTGCTGGAGCACATTACGCTGGCTCCACGGCAATCGCTGGCCCTGGTGGAAGCCGAGGGCCGCCGCTTTCTCGTCGCTACTTCGCCGGAGGGAGCGTCGGCCATCTATGCGCTCGATGAGCATCGGCATTCGAATCTTGTGGCGCGTTCGAACTCAATTTCTCGCTCCAGAGCAGGGCAGATTGCGAGGGTCTCATGGTAACGCTGATGGCAGCGGCCCGTCTGGCGGCCGCAGCACCTGCTCCTCTGATCCCCGATCTCAGCCAGCGCCTCCATCCCTCGGATTCGACTCCGTGGACGGTTCTTCTTGTTCTGACGCTGATCACCCTGCTGCCCGCGATTCTGATGTGCATGACCCCGCTGGTGCGCCTGCTGGTGGTCTTTCACTTTCTGCGCCAGGCACTGGGCACCCAGACCGCACCCTCGAACCCGACCCTGATGGGTCTGGCCCTGATGATGACCTGGTTCCTGATGACTCCGGTGCTCAACCAGGTCGATCAGCAGGCTGTGGAGCCTTACCGTCAGGGGCAGGTGACGGGCTGGGACGCGATCGACCGTGGCGCCCAGCCGGTGAAACTGTTCATGCTCCGCTACGCGCGCGAGAAAGACCTCGCTCTGTTTACCGCCGCCGGTCAGATCCCGCGCCCCAATCAGCCCTCCGACTTGCCCATGCGGGTGGTGATTCCGGCCTACATCCTCTCCGAGCTCAAGGCCGGATTCGCAATCGGCGCCGTGCTTTTTCTCCCCTTTCTGCTCATCGATATGGTCACCGCAGCCATCACAACCTCGATAGGCATGTTCCAACTACCCCCGGTCGTGATCTCGACGCCCCTGAAGATTCTGCTGTTTGTGATGGTGGATGGCTGGAACCTGCTGGCTGGCTCGCTGTTGAAGAGCTTTTGAAAGGAGACCTATGACGCCTGACCTGGTTGCCGAACTGCTCCGCCAGCTAATGAAAGAGTCCATGGTTCTGGCCGCGCCCGTGCTGCTTGCCGCCGCGCTTTTGAGCTTCATACTAAGCCTCTTCCAGACCCTGACCAGTTTGCAGGAGCAGTCGCTGACCTCGGTCCCCCGCCTGGCCGCGGTAGCCCTGATTCTGCTTGTCGGAATGCCCTGGTTCCTGGGGCGCATGGCGGACTATACGCGGCTTTTGTTGACTGATTTTCACCGCTACCTGGGGTAGCGGAGCTTGCGGAGTCAGCGGAGTTAGATGGTGCGAACCCCGCTAGCTCCGCTAACACCGCTTCAAAAAAGGAGAAAGACGATCGCCGACTGGACCAATTTTCTGAGCGCGATGACGCTGGCCCTTGTGCGAGTGGGCGGAACGGCGGCCTTTGCCCCATTCTTCTCCTCTACCTCGCTGACCCTGCGCACCAAAGCGGTCTTTGCCGGCGCGGTCGCTTACCTGCTCGCCCCTCTGGTTGCCACTCTGCCTCGTGCCAATTTGTCGATCAACTTTTCCGCACTGCTGGGCGAGCTGGCCGTCGGGCTGGTCTATGGGCTTGTGCTTGCTCTATTGAATGAGATGCTCCTCTTTGCGGGACAGATCGCCGGCATGCAGTTTAGTTTTTCACTGGTAAATCTCCTCGATCCCAACTCCGCGATTCAAACTCCACTCCTGGGCGACTTATTTCAGCTGCTGGGCACCCTGGTGATTCTCGGCGCGGGACTCGACCGCATTCTGCTGGCCTCCATGGTGCGCAGCTTCCACGCCGTTCCGCTGGGAAGCTATGCAATGGCTCCGGTAACTGCGCTCGCAATCGTGCGCGCCGCCAGTGGCGTCTTTCTGGCCGCCGTCGAGCTGGCCGCACCGGTGCTGGCCGCAACCATGCTGGTTGAGGTAGCCGTGGCCCTTTTAGGCAAGCTCAGTCCGCAGTTGCCGGTGATGAACCTGACGGTGCCCTTCAAAACCCTTACCGGCTTTGCTCTTCTTTCCGGGTCTCTTGCCCTATGGCCCCGCTTTATCGAAGCGCGTTTCGCGGGCCTGCTCGACCTGGCTGAGCGGCTGATCTCGCCAGCCGGGCAGTTGGCGGGAGGGTAGGCCATGCCCGGAGGGCGCACTGAACAGGCAACCCAGCATCGCCGCGAAAAAGCGCAAAAAGAAGGCGATATGCTGCACAGCCGTGAATTGACGACTGCCGCCGGAACCCTTGCCGGAGTTCTCGTGCTGGGGGCTCTGGGCGCACACACTCTCGTCGTCTGGCGCGAAAGCTTTGCCGCCTTTCTCAATCTAGGCAACCCGGCACGCTGGGAGCCCGCAGAGATTGCGCCGACGCTTTCCGCGCTGCGCCGGCTGACACTCTCTGTCCTAGGAGTTCCCGCGGTGATGATGGCGGCAGTGGTCGCGGCCTCACTCGGTACGGCAATTCTACAGACCGGCGGGGTCAACTTTTACGCCGGGGCGGTGGGCTTCAAGCCGGAGCGCATCAACCCCGCCGCCAATGTGAAGAATCTCTTCTCGCTGCGCGCCGCCGCACGCCTGGGTAAGTCTCTGCTTCCCGCCAGTTTGCTGGCCGTCTTCGCCATCCAGCGCATCGGTCGGCAGTTGACCATGCCTCCTTTTTCGACCGTAAGGCTGGTGCAACTGGGCTCCGACGTCTATGGCTTGCTGCTGGCCGCCGCCTGGCTGCTCTTCGGCTGGTCGGCCATCGACTACCTGGTCGAGTGGCAGAGCCGTGAGTCGCGGCTGAAGATGAGCCGCCAGGAGATACGCGAGGAGTTCAAGGAGACCGAAGGCAATCCGCAGATTCGCGGCCGAATCCGCAATCTACAGCGCCAGATGCGCCAGCGCAAGGTTAAGGCCGATGTCTCGAAGGCCGCCGTCGTGCTTACCAATCCCACTCACTATGCCGTGGCACTGGGCTTCGACTTCGGCACCATGGAGGCCCCCAAAGTTCTGGCCAAGGGCCGCAACCTTCTGGCCGAGGAGATCAAGGCTGAGGCCCGTTGGGCTGGGG
>Ga0181517_10000780_pt1 | contig 40218 bp, 26 predicted proteins | sample PEATcosm2014_Bin_31_FD_119748 | JGI IMG/M metagenome (GOLD analysis project Ga0181517, IMG submission 119748) | Peatland microbial communities from MTU Mesocosm Facility, Houghton, MI, USA - PEATcosm2014_Bin01_30_metaG | ecosystem: Environmental > Terrestrial > Soil > Wetlands > Peat | place... | reverse complement strand
GAGCCCGACATATCGCACACTATTCATCTGGGTGTTCCTCCCTGTTGGCTTTGGTTGTCTGCTCAGCACAGCAACCGCAGCTTACAGGAATGGGGCGCCCTTTTATAATGCGTGGCCCCGGTCTCGACAAACTGTTCAAAACACGATGAGGGTGCCCCCGGTCCCTCGCATTTGGGGACCGGGGAGACCGCGAACCCCAACCGGACCTTTGCCGAACTTCTGACGTTCCGGTTGTATCACCGCCAATCCGGACATAACTCACATTTGCCTCCACGGCCCTGAGCCCAAATCGAATGCGGTACACCGAACGAAAATCCGCCACGAGCGATGGTCCATCTTCTCCCGGCTCTTCTGCCGATAATTACCCTCCCGCGGCGCACAATAGCAAATGGCAGACCAGTGCGCGAGATCGCTTACGGATGGAAACGGCATCCAGACCCCACCCCCCATCCCCCAAAAGCAACCTTGTCCAGCAGGTTCAAGTTGATAAGTATCCTGTAGTCAACACGTTGCAAAAGGCGCCTGTTAACCAGTCGGTAAACACGACCATCACTTTTCAGCCTCTTTTGCCGCGTTTCAGGGGCCTTTTGGCCATAAAAGGCCACTTAGCGCGTCCATTCGCCGCTCTCTTCATCCACCTGCGTCCCCAGAGATGTCTTCCCGAACTCCGGCCCTGACGCAAAGCGGGTTCATGAAACCGCATCAGTTGAAAATAGCTCCCACGCTGGCGTTGGTGGTTCCCAATACCACTTGGCAGCTGTTGGGCCCGGCGGCAGTGATGGGCGCGGTCGGCGTGCAGTTGAAGGTCCATCCGCCAAATGCCGCTCCTGCCTGGGCCGGGGCAGTCAGGGTCACGGTTGTGCCGACCGGGTAGATTCCCACGCAAACCGAGCCGCCGGTTTGGCCGTTCGCGGCCCAGCCCGGGCCGCAATGGATCACGTCCGGCGTGCCCGTAGCGGAAGGCCCCGTCACCAACCAATCGGAGGTGTTCAAGCCTTCGCCATAGACCGTCAAGGTGGCCTTCAGCGGTCCAACCTGCCCAGTCCAGCATGATCCTGGAGTGGGCGGGTTGCCGTTGGGATTGGGAAGAACCAGTGGGCAAGAGAAAGTCGCAGTTGCGGTTTGTATGGTGCCGTCGGGGCTGGTTGCTTCAGCAATGATGGCGGCGGTTCCGGTGCCGTAAGCCGTTACGATTCCGGCGCTGGCGCTCGGCGTTCCCCCGCTGTTGGTGTTGATGGGGAACGTGTCAGGGAAGGACGAGGTCCAGGTGGTACCCGGAGAGTTGGTCAAATCCCTGACGTAGGGAACCGTCGAAAACGTTCCGATGGCCAGGAACTGTCCAGTATCCTGCAAGTCGCCCACGGAAATCGAAGCCGGAATGATGGTGAGAGAAAGCAGCGGCTCCGGAGCGGAGGTAAGGGAAACGGTGATATTCGCGGTGGCTGATACAACCGACGTGTCGGGGTTTGTCCATTCCGCGGTGATGGTGGTGGTTCCCGCACTGACCCCGGCGACGAGCCCAGTAGCGGAGACCGAGGCGATAGTTGGAACGCTGGAAGTCCACTTGAGTTGAGCGGCGTTGGTCACGTCCCTCATCAGGCCTGTGCCTCCTGAGGTGCCAAGCGCAATAAGCTGCGCTGTTTGACCGGATGCTGAAAGCGACACCGATCCTGGGTTGACGGAGAGTGCGGTGACGGGCTCCGAATTTCCGCCAATCACCGTGAGGCTCGCGGTCCCGGAAATCACTGAGTTGTTGGCGTGGGTGAGGATGGCGGTGATGGTCGTGGTTCCCTGGCCGGTCGCAGTGGCCAGCCCGGCGGCGCTGATGATGGCCACCTGGGCGCTGCTTGAAGTCCACGAAACCAGATTGGTAAGGTCCTCCGTGGCGCCGTTGGACGCCGTCCCGATAGCGATGAACTGGCTGGTCTGGCCCGGCATGGCAACTGACTGAGCGCCTGGAATAATGGTCAGTGAAGCTGCCGCGCTTGAGCCCCCGCCTCCGGCCGTAACCGTAATCGTCGCCGTGGCGCTCGCGGACCCTGCCATGCTGGCGGTAATCGTGGTTGTGCCCGCAGATACAGCGGTGGCCAGCCCGGTTGAACTCACGGTGGCCACGTCCGTGGTGCTGGAGGACCAGGAAACCAGGTTAGTCACATCCTGAGAACTGGTGGGATGAGCGCCGTGACCGACAACGCCGGTCGCAGAAAATTGGACGCTCTGGTTCACCGCCAGGGACTGGGTTGAGGGGGAGATCTGGATGGTGCCCACCTGTGTATTGCTGCATCCGGTAAAGGTCAGCGCCAGGCCGGCGATCAGAATCGATCCAAGGCTAAAACGGTTCAACATGCATCTCTCCTCAAGTTTCCCCACGTAAATTCGCCTGGATGGCTCTACTCCAGTCCCGGCTTTCCCGTGATCTATCGATGCAAGTTGCATGCCGTTTCGCGCGGCGCTTTTCTTCTTTGGAATCAGCTTATTGCAGGCATTGCGCCGCGTGGTTGCGTAATCACCCGTATCCGCGGCCAGCGGGATGTGTACGTTTGTTTGCAGGGCGATGGCAGCGCCGGTGAAGGGACCAATTTCGATACGGCCAATTGGAAACACCTCGTCGCGTGGTCGCAATATCCAGCGCCGACCTGGCCGGCACCAAAGGTCTGAAAGCTGAAGGACCGCGCAACCCGATTTGGCCTCACCCGCTGCCAACCGCTACACTTCTCGCATCATGGCCATCGCGCACGACAACACTCCGGAACGGCTGGTAAGCGCCTCGCGGGCTGAGGAAGAGCAGGTCTTTGAGCTGAAGCTGCGGCCCCGCTGGCTCAAGGAATTCATCGGCCAGTCGAAAGCCAAGGAGCAGCTTGCCATTGCGCTGGAGGCGGCCAAATCCCGCGGCGAAGCGCTGGATCATGTGCTGCTCTCCGGGCCTCCGGGACTGGGCAAAACCACGCTGGCCACCATCATAGCGAATGAGCTGGACGTGGGCTTTCAGCAGACCTCCGGGCCGGCGCTCCAGATTCAGGGCGACCTGACCGCTATCCTCACCAACCTGCGCGAGCGGCAGGTGCTGTTTCTGGATGAGATCCACCGCATGCAGCCGGTGCTGGAAGAAAAACTGTATACCGCGCTCGAGGACTACAAGCTCGACATCATCATCGGCCAGGGCCCCTCGGCGCGCACCCACGTGATGGAGATTCGCCCGTTTACCTTCATCGGCGCCACCACGCGGCCGGGGCTGCTCTCGTCGCCGCTGCGCTCGCGCTTCGGCATTCTGTTGCGCCTGGAATTTTATACTGAAGACGAGTTGCGATTCATCGTTCAGCGCTCTGCTGAGGTGATGCAGGTGCCAATCGACGAGGACGGCGCGGCGGAAATTGCGCTGCGCAGCCGCGGCACACCGCGCATTGCCAACCGCCTGCTGCGCCGCGTGCGCGATTTTGCGCAAGTCCGCGGCACCGGCGTCATTGACCGGCCCACGGCCAACGCCGCCCTCACCATGCTTGAAGTGGACGCGCATGGCTTCGACGAAATCGACCGAAGGCTGATGCTGGCCATCATTGAAAAATACGACGGCGGCCCGGTGGGCCTGAGTACTCTGGCCGCAACCCTGGCCGAAGAGCAGGACGCTCTGGAAGAAGTCTACGAACCGTTCCTGATTCAGATTGGTTTTTTGGACCGCACGCCGCGCGGACGCGTGGCAACGCGTTTGGCCTACGAGCATTTTGGCCGGACCATGCCCGGCCGCCAGACGCCGCTGTTTTAATTCGATTGAACGCTGGGTGCCCCAGGTCCCGATTTTGGGACCTGGGATACCACAAGACTCAACTTCCTTTCGTACCAGGAGTAACTCAATGGCACTTACTGAATCGACCATGCTGGAACTGGGCACCACCGCGCCGGACTTTGCGCTGACTGACGTAGTTACCGGCAAGTTAGTCCGCCGCGACGACTTTCGCGGAAACCAGGCGCTGTTGGTCATGTTCATCTGCACTCACTGCCCCTATGTCAAACACATTGAGCGAGACCTCGCGAAGCTGGGCAAGGACTACGCCGGCAAATCTCTCGGCATCGTAGCCATCAGCAGCAATGACGTGACCACCCACCCCGCTGACAGTCCCGCCGGCATGAAGCAGCAGGCGCAGACGATGGGATTTGTCTTTCCCTACCTGTACGACGAGTCGCAAGCCGTGGCCCACGCCTACAAAGCCGCATGCACACCGGACTTCTTTCTCTTCGACAGCAGTATGAAGCTGGTCTATCGCGGCGAGTTCGATCGCAGCCGGCCCGGCAATGGCGTCGCCATCACCGGCGAAGATTTGCGCGCCGCCATCGACGCAGCGCTTGCCGGCAAGCCGCCGCTTGCGGACCAGCGGCCCTCGATTGGCTGCAACATCAAGTGGAAGGCATGAATGAGCGAGCCAATGCTGTTCTCGATCTCCATTGCCAACAGCTGCCAGAACTTGTAGCGCCGGCCTCCCGGCCGGCTGTAGTGTGGGCCTCCCGGCCCACGCTCATTCTCCACCGAAAGGAGATTCTCTAAAGATTGATTCCTTCTAGAAACTCGCGGAACTTTGGTCCCAGGTCTGGCCGCTTCAGCGCAAACTCGACCGTGGCCTGCAACATGCCCGTCTTGTCTCCGGCATCGAAGCGCCTACCCTCAAACGTGTAGCCGAAGACCTTCTCTTCCTTAAGCAGGGCCTTGATACCGTCGGTAAGTTGTATCTCGCCCATTGCGCCGGGCCTGGTCTTCTCCAGTAACTCGAATATGCGCGGCGTGAGCACATAGCGGCCAATAATAGCCTGCTTTGACGGAGCCTCTTCGAACTTCGGCTTCTCGACCATACCGGTGCAACTGTAGATGCGTTTGTTTACCGCGTCCTGCGAACCGGCAAGCACGCCATAAGCGCTGATACCCGCGCCCTCAACTGTCTGCGTGGCCACCACCGAACCGCCGCGCTCATTGAATACGGCAATCATCTGCCTGAGGCACGGTACCTCGGCATCGATCAAGATGTCGGAGAGCAGAACCGCGAATGGTTCGTCGCCGACCATCTCTCTGGCACAGAGCACGGCATGGCCCAGACCGAGGGGCGCGCTTTGAGGAACGTAACTGATCTGGACTGTCGCAGACGAATGGCGCCCCCCAGCCATCGAATCGAGGTTGCACCGGTCCTCAAGTGAGGCCTGCCATTCACCGCCCTCGAAATACGACTGGACTGCGCTCCCGGCTCCGCGGGTGACGAGAATGATGTGCTCGATGCCGGACGCTAGGGCCTCTTCAACGGCATACTGAATAAGCGGTTTGTCGACCACGGGGAGCATCTCTTTAGGGACGACCCGAGTGATCGGCAAGAGGCGCGTGCCACGCCCGCTTGCTGGAATGACTGCCTTGCAAACGCGATTGCTCATTCCTTTCCCCTCACCTCAAAGACACGGTCTGTTCCGAGCCGCTCTGACGCTGGGTGCCCCAGGTCTCGGGGTCCCCCAGCGACAGGTCTTCGTCGCTGGGGTGAGGATTCGATTTTGAGACCTGGGAAACCACACAGCTTACAGCGTTGGCGAGCCATCACCAAGCATCGCCTCGCGCACAATCTTGATTGGTGGAAATCCCTGCTTGAGAAATTCGTTGTGGAACTGCTCCAGCGAGAATGCCGCGCCCTGCTTCTTCATCATGTCGGCGCGCAGCTTCATAATCTCCAGCTTGCCCAGTGTGTAGTATAGATAAGTGGCATCGCTGGTGCCGCGCTTGGTCTCAACCACCGCTGTCTCCTTCGACTGATACCCTTCTTTCTGGAAGAAGGCAATGGCCTCGTCGTAGCTCATCTTGCCGCTGTGCATCTGGATGCCGACGATGAAGCGCGCATTGCGCAGCAGCGCATCCTGCAGTTGGCCGAGGCGCAGAAACTTTGATTCGCGCTCGTCTTTGGCGCCCGCGCCGGGCTGGCCGTAACCCTGGTCGAGCATCATCTGCTCGCAGTAGTGGGCCCAGCCCTCGGCATTCGTATTGGCTCCCAACAATTTGCGAACGCGGCTCGGCGCCTGGGGCACCCACAGGAATTGGATGTAGTGTCCCGGATACGCCTCGTGCACCGCGGTTGAAATCACCGTGCCCACATTAAAGGAATGCATGAAGCCTTCTACTTCTTCCGGCTTCATCGAGGGGTCGGGCAGGGTGACGTTGAAGTAAGCTTCGGTCGCATGCGTCTCGAACGGCCCCGGTGTATCCATGCTGGCGAATGTCGTTGCGCGCATAAAGGGCGGCGTCTCTTCCACGATGGGCCGCACATCAGATGGAATGGTGACAATGTGGTGCGCCTTGATGAAGCTGACCAATCCGTCAAAGGTAGCGCGAAACGCATCAAGCAAATGATCGGGCGCAGGATGATTCTCGCCCAGTTCCTCTAACACTGCAGCGGGCTCCTTCGTGGGCTCCAACTCCTTGGCAACCTGCCTGAAGTGCTCCTGGTTCTTGCGCATGTCGGCCCAGCCGATTTCAAGCAGCTTGTCGAGAGGTATGTCGACCATCTCGTCGTATGCAAGCTTCTTTGAGAAGGTCTCCGCGCAAATGCGATAGTCACCGTTCGATTTCGGAAGCAGGTCGGTTTTGAGCCAGCCGAGATAGCTGTTCAGCGCTGCAATCACGGCGGCATTGGATTGCGCGAACTCAGCTTTGAGCGCGGGGTCTTTGGCATCGGCAAAAGCCAGCGGCACGTCATGCTCAAAGAAGCTGACAATTCCGGGAAGTTGCTCGATGGCAATTTCGGTATAGATGTGCGGCGGATTCTTCAGGTTCACGCGCGCATTGTCGAGCACCGCGGGCATCTGCTTTTCGCGCGCAATCAGCGACCGCAGCCGCTCGTCAGGCGACGCGAACTTGCGCTCCATCAGAACAAAGGCTCCGTTGGCGCAGGTGCCCGAGTAATTATCGGCATTCTTCTCCCATGGGCGGATGGTTTCGAGCGTCAGCAGCGCGGAGCGGATATTCCCGAGCACCATGGCGCGATCGCCGCGCGTGGTTTCGTCCAGCGCCGCCGCATCGCCATGAATGGCCTCAACACGCTTTTCAAATACCTTAAGCGCCGCAATCTCCGCGTCGATGTTATTGCGGGAGAAATCTTCGAGTTGTGCGTCGTACTGGTGATAACCAGCAAGGGTGCCTCCGGTCGGGCCATAGTGAAAGTACACCTGGTCGAGATACTCGTCGGATACTTTCTGGAATTGCTGCTTCCAGTTGTCGCTGGCATAACCGGTGATCGCAGAAGACATACAAGCTCCCATGGCAAGTAACGTGATAACTCTTTTCATCATGCCTCTCTTGGTCGAGGTTGGTAACTCAGGTATTCGCCGGAACCGGCGCGAGCAGTTCAAGTAATTCGTGAATCTCAAGCAGGACTTCATCGCTTCGCGAGGCAGCCAAAGGATACTTGAGCAAGCCTTGAGGAGTAAACTGCGCGCCGCGCTTGGCGTTGCGGGCCACCAATCGCATTAGATGCTGCAGATCGACGGCCGCGTTCTCCATGAATCGAATTTGCACTTCGGTGCGCTTGCGGTCGATCTGCGCAATGCCCATCCGCTCGCACTCCAGGCGGATGAGCGCCGCCTCAAGCAAGTAAACGGTTGCATCGGGCGGAGCACCGTAGCGGTCTTCCATCTCCGCGCGCACCTCGGCCACGGCTGATTCGCTGGTGGCGCCGGCAATTTTCTTGTATAGCCGCAGGCGCTGATTCTCCTCCGGCACGTAACTCTCGTCAATGCGCAGTGCGATGCCCAGGCTAAGTTGCGTAGCCGGACGCTCTTCGCTGCTCTCGCCCTTCATCTCCTTTACCGCGGCCTCGAGCATCGACGTGTATAACTCGAAGCCCACTGCCTCGATGTGTCCGCTCTGCTCGCCGCCCAGCATGTTGCCCGCGCCGCGCAATTCAAGGTCAAGTGCCGCGATTTTGAAGCCCGCTCCCAGGTCGCTGAATTCCTTGAGCGCTGCCAGCCGCCGCCGCGCAATATCGGTCAACTCATTCTCAGGAGGAATGAGCAGATAGGCATAGGCGCGGCGATTGGAGCGGCCCACGCGCCCACGTAACTGGTATAACTCGCTCAAGCCATGCCGGTCAGCGCGATTAATGAGCATGGTGTTGGCGAGCGGTATGTCCAGCCCATTTTCGATAATCGTCGTAGCCACCAGCACGTCGTATTCGTGCGCCATAAAGGCCAGCATCACGCGCTCTAGCTCGGTCTCGGCCATCTGGCCGTGGCCCACGGCAACACGCGCGGTGGGCACCAACTCCTGAATGCGCGCGGCGATTTCGTAGATCGACTCGACGCGGTTGTGAACAAAGTAGACCTGTCCGCCGCGCTCCAATTCCATCTCGACTGCCGAGCGGATGATCTTCTCATCGAACTTGGCCACCACGGTTTGAATCGCCATGCGGTCCTTCGGCGGCGTCTCGATGACGCTCATGTCGCGCAAGCCGACCAGAGACATGTGCAGCGTGCGCGGTATCGGCGTGGCGCTCATGGCCAGCACATCGATCTCCTTGCGCATCTGCTTCAGGCGCTCCTTGTGGCGCACGCCGAAGCGCTGTTCCTCGTCCACCACGAGAAGGCCGAGGTCCTGGAACTTGATGTCTTTCGATAGCAGGCGGTGGGTGCCGATAAGAATGTCGACCTTGCCGGTCTCGACGCGCGCAACAATGTCTTTCTGTTCTTTTGCAGAGCGGAAGCGCGAGATCATTTCCACATTGATGGGGAACTGCGCGAAGCGCTTCTTGAATGTCTCGAAGTGCTGAAAGCTCAGCACAGTTGTGGGCGTGAGCACGGCTACCTGCTTGCCGTCCTGCACGGCTTTGAAGGCGGCGCGCATGGCCACTTCGGTTTTGCCATAACCCACGTCGCCGCAGAGCAGGCGGTCCATAGGCAAGGTCGATTCCATGTCGTGCTTGATGGCTCGGATGGCCGATAACTGGTCTTCGGTTTCGTTGAAGTCGAACGAGTCTTCAAACTCCTTTTGAAATTCGTTGTCTTTGGAGAAGGCAGTTCCCTGCACTGTTTCGCGCTCGGCGTATAACTTCAATAACTCGGCGGTCATGTCCTGCATCGCCTTGCGGACGCGCGCCTTGGTCTTGGCCCATTGCTGTGTGCCGAGGCGATTGAGCACCGGCGCCGGCCCCGCATCGGTCGAGCGGTACTTCTGAATCAAATCCAGACGAGTTAGCGGCACATATAACTTGGCAGCCTCGGCGAATTCCAGAATCATGAACTCTACCGAGAGCCCGTCTTGCACAATCTCTTTGAGGCCCTGATACTGCGCAATGCCGTGGTCCACGTGGACCACGTAATCGCCGATAGTGAGATCGCGAAAGTCGGAGACAAAGGCTGCCGTCTTTGATCGCTTGGGCTCGGGGCGCGCCGCGACGTCGGCATCATCAGAGAGATCGTTGGCTCCGAAGAGCACCAGGTTCGAATCGATGAAACTGACGCCGTTTGCCAGCGGCGTGCGCGCAATCACCGGAACGCGCAGGTCGCCGGCCAGGTAGCTGGCTTCATCCATCACCGTTTCGCCGCCCAGCCGTGCCGCGCGGCTGCCCAGGCGATAGGGAATCTGGTACTCGCGCAGCACCGTAGCCAGCCGTTCAACGTCGCCCTGATTCGGCGCGGCCAGCACGATGCGCGTTTCGCCGGCCATCAACGTGCGCAGTTGTTCGGTGAGCGCGGGAATGGAACCGTGGAAGCGCAGCGTGGGGCGAGTGTTCAGCTCGATCTCGCCCAGCGTGTTGTCTTCGTCCAACACGTCCACCACGCCAAGTTGATCGATGTCGAAGCCGAAGTGCGATTCGAGTTGCGCCTGCAGCACCTCTGGCCGCAGATAAATATCCTCGGGCGTAACCAGCGATCCGATGCCCGAACGCTCATGGCGCTGCTCAACCTTGTTCCACCAGCGCTCGACCTGGTTGCGCACCATGGCCGGCTCTTCAACAAACAAAGCGCACTTGGGGACCAGTTTGAGCAGGCTGCTCTCCGCTCCAGCCACGCTACTGAAAAACTCCCAACCGGGAAAGACGCTGACCCCGCCCGCAGCGGCCATCTCGGCAGCCATTTCGGCGTCTTCGCCTTCAATGCGCTGGCGGCTGAGGCGGGCATGCACCGCGGCCAGCAGCCGCTCGGTTACCGGAGTCTCGGTCAGGGGCAGCAGTTGGGTCTCGTCCAGGCCGGACTGCGAGCGCTGCGTCTCGGGGTCGAATTTGCGGATGGTCTCGATTTCATCGCCGAAGAACTCGATGCGCACCGGCCGGTCGGATTCGGGCGAGTAGACGTCAAGAATGCCGCCCCGGCGGGTGAATTGGCCGGGCATCTCCACCAAATCCATCTGGGTGTAGCCCACGCTGGCCAGGTGCCCCGTGAGCACCTCGACGTCAACTTCTTCGCCGCGCTTGAGGCTCACGGCCAAGCCGGCGTAGTAGTCGCGATCAAAGAGCTTGAGAGCGGCCGATTCAACTGGAGCGATGAGGATGGAGACCGCGCCAGTGACGAGTTTGTAGAGCGCCGCGGCGCGCTGCTCCTGCACATCGGGGTGGGGCGAAAGATTTTCGAAGGGAAGCACATCGTGGGCCGGCAGCCGGACTACCTGCGCGGGATCGACTGCTCCGGTCAGATCGCAGCCTGCCTTAAGCAGCGGCTCCAACGCCTCGGCGGCCTTGTTATCGGCCACTATCACGACCACCAACTGCTTTGCGGCCCGCGCCATCAGCGGCAAATACAGCGCCCGCGCCGTGGCGGTCATCCCAGAGACACGCCTGCGCCCCGCACCCAGGCTCAGATGCCTTCGTACGCGCTCAAATGCGGAAGAGTGCTCCAGTTCCGCGAAAATTTCGCGGACAAACGGGAGAATCATGTAATGCCAGTTTAGCAGCGGGGACTGGAACATCAGCGGCCATGCACCGTCGGAACGACCTGCGTCTCAACCCCTGACTTTTACGTCCTTTCAGCAGTTGTCCGCAGATTTGGCCTATAATTCGGGCGAGAAAATATTTCCAGTTGCGAGGCGCCCAGTTTTTCCAGCGCCCACATCTGAGGAGGCTCCAATGTTGAATCCGATGATGCTCCTTACAGCGTTCATCCTGTTTGTTTTTGCCCCTTCGCCCGCGTCGAGGCCCATGGCCCAGGATGCGACTCCGGCGCCCACGCCCGCCGTCGCCCACAAGGCCGTCAAGCCCACCGCCGAGTCGCAGGCAAAGGCCAAAAAACTGTACGACGTGGACTGCTCCATGTGCCACGGCGACAACGGCAACGGAAAGACCGACCTTGCTACCGGCATGGCACTGAAGCTCGCCGACTGGACCAATCCGGCTTCGCTCGCTGGAAAAACAGATGACGACTTGTTCGCCATCATCCGCAACGGCAAGGACAAGATGCCTGCAGAAGCCGAAGGCCGCGCCAAGGACGATGAAGTGATGAACATCATCATCTACATCCGCAAGATGTCGCAACCCCCAACCGCCGCGCCGGCAAAATAGGGCAGTCGGCAACAAGGCGCTTTTGAGACAAACCGCGCTCCAGGTCCCGGCTCCGGGACCTGGGTTCATCTGCCTTTACTCCCCGCCTACCGCTTTCGCAAACTCATAGAGAAAATCCAGCGACTTCCAGTAGGAATCTGCCGGTAGCCGCTCGTCCTGTCCGTGCGCCCGGTCGTCGTCGCGCTCGAGAGCGATGGCGGAGTAGCCATAGCAGGGGATTCCTGCCAATGCAAAGTAGATTGAGTCGCTGGCTCCGTTTTCCATCACCGGGGTCACCGGAATGCCGGGCCAGATGGCCCGCGTCAGGCGGGTAAGCGGCTCAAATACCTCGGGAATCGGCGCTGGCGGCGCCATGGCCTTGCGCTCCGGCGCGGTGTCTGTGACCACGTAGGAGTCGGAAACGTACTTCACCGTCAGCTTGGGATCGGCAAAGAGCGCGGCCAACTGCTGCCGGATCTCTTCCGGCGAGTGTCCCGGAAAAATGCGGCAATTCACATTGGCCTGTGCACTCTGGGGCAGCGCGTTGTTGGCGTGCCCCGCGGTCATGCGCGTGGCCACGCAGGTGGTGCGAAAGTTGGAGTTGAAGCTGGGTTCGGCGCTGAGGCGCGCCGCGGCGGCCAGATCGGGCGGCGTAGCCAGGATGGCCTTGATGTCAGCCGCAGTCTGCCCGGTCTCCTGCCCAGCCAGGCTGGTGAAGTAGGTGCGGGTCACCTGGTTGATCTCAAACGGAAAAGTGTAAGTGGCAAGCTTGTTGAGGGCGCTGGTCAGCTCGTAAATTGCATTATCCGGCCGGGGCAGCGAACTGTGTCCCCCGCGATTGGTCGCGGTGACCTGAAAGTCGGAGTAGATTTTCTCAGTGGCCTCGACCGTGGCCACCAGCGCGCGGCCATGGTCAAGCACCACGCCGCCGGAGTCGGGATTGATGACGTAGGCCGCGTCCACCAGTTCGCGATGGTTCTTCACCAGCCATGCCGCCCCATTGAACTTGCCCCCTTCCTCGTCTGCCGTAAGCGCCAGGATCAGGTCGCGGTGCGGCTTGTAGCCCTCACGATGCAGGCGCAGGAAAGTGGCCACCAGGCCGGCGTCGGAGTCTTTCATGTCCTGCGTTCCGCGGCCGTAGTAGTAGCCGTCCTTCTCAGCAAACTGAAACGGATCGGTTGACCAGTCAGAACGCAGGGCCTGCACCACATCCATGTGGCAGAGAAACAGCACCGGCTTCTTTGTGGGGGCGCCGGCGGCGCGCAGGCGGACCACGAGATTCATCTTGCGCGCGTCGGGACCAACCAGTTGCACGTCCTCGGCTGCAAACCCAGCGGCCAGAAAGCGCTGCCGCATGGCTTCGGAACCGGCGGTTACGCTGCCTTGCGGCGTGTCGGTGGTATTGATTTCAATGAGCTGTTTGAAGATTTCGCGCGCTTCGGCGCGGTCAGCGGGGGAAGCGGTAGGCAGAGGAATCTGGGCAAGCACGGCAGAGCCCGCGCAAAGGGCAAAGGCGGCAAAGTGTATGGCGAGAACGAATCGACGCATGCAGGCATTGTACGGCGGAGCCCAAGGTTGGAGCGCGCTCTCAGCTTGCGTGGGCCGCTCAATCGATTTATCGTTGAGCGGCCACTACTTTCGAGGTGCTGCATGTTTTCCAGGTTTGTTTCCGCCGCTTTTCTTGTTACTTTTGCAGTCTCCGCCGCCGCCCAGATGCCGGACAAACCGATTACGCGCCCCAAGATCACGGGCATTTCGCACCTGGCCGTTTACACCTCTGACGCCGCGGCCACAGACCACTTCTACCGGGAGCTGATGGGCGCGGCTAAACTGCCCGACCCTGAAAATCCGAAGGGCGTCCGCTACGCCTTCAACAGCATTCAATTTGTTGAGGTATTGCCATTGCCTCCGGGCCAGGGCATCAACCGGCTTGACCACACCGCCTATAACACCGACGACGCCGAAGGACTGCGCAAGTTTCTCTACACCAAATCCTGGAAGACTCCGCCGAATGTAGAGAAAGGCGCGGACGGCAGCGTCTGGTTTAGCGTGAAAGACCCCGAGGGCAACAAGGTGGAGTTCGTACAGCCGCCGCACCTGCCCAAGGCTGTTGAAACGCCCGGCATCATCGGCCGCCACATCATGCACATGGGAATTCTGGTGCATAACCGGGCCTTGGAAAACACCTTCTATCTCGACCTGCTTGGTTTCCGTCCCTACTGGTGGGGCGGCAGAAAGGATGGCGAGGTAGATTGGGTGATGCTGCAGACACCGGACAGCCACGACTGGGTTGAGTACATGCTTGAGGAATCGCACGGCGGAACACCCTCGACCGGAATCCCGGCTAACATGTCGCGGAAGACTCTCGGTTCTATGGACCATCTGTCGGTGGGCGTGGTCTCCGTTCCGGAGACCTACAAGAGAATGAAAGCGGCCAATCGGCTGGAGGGACGCCACGACGACGAACCAAGGATGGGCCTGGACGGAAAGTACCAGCTCAACCTGTACGACCCGGACGACACTAGGCTGGAACTGATGAATTTCAAGGCTACGGAAAAGCCCTGCTGCTCGCCGTTTACAGCAGACGATCCAGCGGAGTAGCTGAGAACTATCAGCACCGACAACGTCCTGGGCAGCCATTGCAGAGGGAATAGCGCGGAGACAGCGCTCACCCTAGCGGTGGCTGCCCTTTTGTTCGCGCTAAAATTCCAATATGCCCGCCGCTGCGCTATCACCCGAAGTCATGGCCAAGTACGAGCCCGTCATCGGACTCGAGGTCCACGTGCAACTGCTCACCGCTACCAAGGCCTTTTGCGGTTGCGCCAACCACTTCGGCGCAGAGCCTAACACACACATCTGCCCGGTGTGCCTGGGCCTGCCCGGCTCCTTGCCGGTGCTGAACGCCAAGGCTGTGGAGTTTGCCACGCTGGCCTCGTTGGCGCTGAACTGCGAGGTGCGCGAGCGCTCCATCTTCGCGCGCAAAAATTATTTCTATCCCGACCTGCCCAAGGGCTACCAGATTTCGCAATTTGACAAGCCGCTTGCCGAGCATGGGTGGATCGAGGTGCCCACCGCGGACGGCTCGACGAGGCGCATCGGCATCACCCGCCTGCACATGGAAGAGGACGCCGGCAAAAGTCTGCACGACGGCTTTGCCGACTCGGCTACACGCACTTACGTCGACCTGAACCGCTGCGGCACGCCGCTGGCCGAGATCGTCTCCGACCCCGACATCAGCACCCCGGATGAAGCCTTCGAGTACCTCACGCGGCTCAAGGAAATCCTGCTCTACTGCGGCGTCTCCGACTGCAACATGGAAGAGGGTTCGCTTCGCTGTGACGCCAACATCAGCGTGCGCCTCAGGGGCGAGACCAAGCTGGGCACCAAGGCCGAAGTGAAAAACGTAAACAGCTTCCGCTTTGTTCGCGCCGCGCTGGAGTACGAAATCGAACGCCAGATCGAAGTCATCGAATCGGGCGGGCGCGTGATTCAGGAAAGCCGCCTGTGGAACGCGAATGAGGGCCGCAGCTACTCCATGCGCTCAAAGGAGCAGGCTCACGACTACCGCTACTTCCCCGAGCCGGACTTGCCGCCATTGATCGTTACGCCTGAGTTCCTTTCCGAGACCAGAAAGAAACTCCCCGAGCTTCCTGAAGCGCGGCGGGCCCGCATGGTGGCCGAGTACGACCTGAACCGCCAGGACTCGTTCACGCTGACCGCGGAACGGGAGTTCGCTGACCGCTTTGAGGCTGCCGCCCGGACGGCCCGCAATCCACGCCGCGTGGCCAACGTGCTGCTCAGCGAAGTGGGCGGGCGCCTGAAGGCACTAAATCTGGAGCAGGAGCAGTCGCCCGTCTCAATGGCCGGCATTGTGCTGGCCGCCGACCTGCTGGACGAGGGCCAAATCAGTTCCAAGCAGATGAAGCAGATCTTCGATGTGTGCTTTGAGAAGGGCGAGGATTTCCCGGCCGTCTACGATCGCGAAAAACCGCAACAGATTACCGACGCCTCAGCGCTCGAAGTCATGATCGACGAGGTCATTGCCGCCAACCCCAAACAGGTTGAGCAGTACAAGGCCGGCAAAAAGACGATGGCGGGATTTTTTGTGGGGCAGGTGATGAAGATGTCCAAGGGCCAGGCCAACCCGGCGCTGCTCAATGAACTGGTGACCCGGAAACTGGACGCTTGAATGAGCAGCGGCGCCCATCCATCGGCGCCGCAATCGCTTTGCTATTTGTTGATTTTCAGTTCGACTTCAAATTCCTTGCGCGCATCCCAGGAGCTGACCGTCTTGACGGCGCTCTTCTTTCCGTCCTTTTCCGCCCAAAGCTCGTGGTCTTCAACCATGTTTACCTGGGCAAAGCGGAACTTGCCGGCGGCGGCTGAAGTGAAGCTGCGGACGGCCTTGGTCTTCAGATTCTTGAGGAAGACGGTGGCGCCGACCAACGGGGTGGCACTCGCATCCACCACGTAGCCGGAAACAACGCGCTGGCCGATGTTCTGCGCCTGCGCCGCTTGAGGCCCCAAAAGACCCATATTTGGCGCAATGGGAACCATGCCAGCCGCCAAGGCAGCAAACGCCACCCCGGCCACCCAACTTGTGCGATTCAACTTCACTCTTCCTCCTCGTCCTCTTCCACCGGTTCGTCGTCGTCGTCCAGATCGTCGTCCACTCGCGACAGTTCCAGCGGCTCCACACCAACCACCTCATACTCGGTGCCGCATTCGTCGCAGGCGACTACGTCGCCCTCTTCCACTTCGTCCAATTCGACGTCTAGTTCATTCTCGCATTCGGGGCAGGTGGGCATGGCAGCCTCCTCTCTTTCCAGGGCATTGCAGTTTGTAAAATGACGGTTTCAAGCGGTACAGCATTGCTAGTTTTAGGTCAAAACCACTCACAGGTCAAGTGGCACAGGTCACACTTGTGCAAGGAACTCCCGTCTCTGGAAAATACGCGACCGGTTTCCGCAAATCCTTTGACTTGCCAAAGCTCGATTGGTCCCATGAACCAGAAATACCCATCGCAATGACACCCACCCCTTCCGCGGGTTAACCTGAGATTGACGATGCCCAGAATTGGCTCCACTCCGTTTGCCCTGCCCGACTTCAACGGCGCTACACGCCGCCTGGTGCTGGTGAATCTCTGCGGCTACTTTGCCTTCCTGCTGGCCGGATTCATCTCACCCGGTGTCGCAGCCGGACTATTTAACGCCTTCGCCTTTCAACCTCAGCTTTTCCTGCACGGCGGCCTGTGGCAGCCTTTCACTTACAGCTTTGTCCATATCGGCCTCATCGGCACCCTTTTCGAACTGCTCTCGCTGTGGTTTCTGGCCGGCTTTCTTGAGAACTACCACAACTCAACCTGGTTGATGGGCCTTTATGCTTCCTCGGTTCTGGGAACCGCCGTCGCCTCAACCGCAATCTATGCGTGCGCCGGTACCCTGGGTCTTTCTGCCTTGGCGGTTCCGCTGGCCGGCTGTATCGGCGGCATCTTCGGCTTGCTGGTGGCTATCGGCATCCTCTACGGCGACGTACAGTTCCTTCTCTTTTTCGCCATCGGCGTCAAGGCGCGCTACATGGTGGCCATTTATGGGCTGATCTGCATCGCCATGCTCTTCGGCGAACAGCGCTGGTACGCATTTGCCCAGTTGGGCGGAGCGCTTGGCGGGCTGCTTTACATTCGCCTGGCCCCGCGCCGCGGCGTCAACTTTATGCTCAGCGAGAGCTGGTACGGCCTCCGCAACCGCTACTACCGCTGGAAGCGCCGCCGCGCCTCCCGCAAGTTCGAAGTTTACATGCGCTCCCAGGGACGCACTGTCCGCTTTGACGGCCAGGGACGCCCGCTGGATGACGACCCCGACGACAAAAAACGCTGGAACTGACCTCCGCCTTGACCCGTCACACTGAGCGCGTTTACTTGCGAACGCGAGATACGCCCACAGACGAGCGAGCGATAATTCCACAAAAGCTGGGTGCCCCACCCTCGCGGTGTCTTTGTTTTTGCCGCTAGGGTGGGATACCTCGAACCTCAACCGGCCAGTTCTCAGAGAACGCGGAATCGAAGCACCTGCGTCTCCGGATTCTGACGGCAGCCTAAAGGCGCTCACGGCACCACCGCGCCCTCTTCCTTTAGAATCTTCATTGAAATGTCAAAAAAACTAGCCTTTCTCTTTCCGGGGCAGGGTTCACAGACGGTCGGTATGGGCCGCGAACTCGCCGAGCGCTATCCTGTTGCCGCACAAACCTTTGCCGAGGCCGACGAAGCCCTTGGCTTTTCGCTCTCCCGCCTCTGCTTTGAGGGCCCTGAAGCAGACCTGAAGCTCACCGAAAACACCCAGCCGGCCATTATGACCGTCAGCGTTGCCGCCTGGCGCGTGCTGGCTGAGCACGGCATCGAGCCGTCGCTGGCAGCCGGGCACTCACTGGGCGAGTGGTCTGCCCACGTGGCGGCAGGAACCCTCTCCTTTGCCGACGCTCTGCGCTCCGTCAAAGCTCGTGGACATGCCATGCAACTGGCCGTTCCCGCCGGGCAGGGCGCCATGGCCGCCGTGCTGTCGCTGGCTCCGGAACTGGTGGTCGAGGCCTGCAAAGAGGCCGCGGCTGAAACCGGCCTGGTGGTGCAGGCGGCCAACCTGAACTCGGCAGGCCAGACGGTCATCTCCGGCGCGCTGCCTGCGGTTGAAAAAGCCGCGGCGCTCTGCAAGGCCAAGGGCGCACGCCGCGCGGTGATGCTCCCGGTAAGCGCCCCTTTCCACTGCGCACTGATGCAGCCGGCGCAGGAAGAAGTGGCCCGGGTACTTGCAGCCTTGACGCTTGCCGACCCCCGCATCCCGGTTGCGGCCAACGTTACGGGCAGCCTTGTGACGACGGCAGCCTCTGCGCAGGACGTGTTGACCCGCCAGGTAACTGGCGCAGTGCGCTGGATGGATTGCGAGCAGGCGCTAGTTGGCGCGGGTGCGGAAATCTTCATCGAAGTGGGGCCGGGGAAAGTGCTGTGCGGCCTGCTGCGCCAGTTTGACCCGGCGCTCAAGTCGCTGAACGTTGAAGACGCAGCCAGCCTCGAAGCCACTTTGGCCGCCTTGGCTGAGGCTGAGTAGCAGGGGCGATGCCGAAGGTTGCTGTATCCCAGGCCTCCAAATCGAGACCTGGGGCGCCCGGCACCCATGCTATTCCCCGTTCAAAGCGGATCTTCCTTCGCCGCAGAGCAGTTTTGAAAGGGCGCGGCTTCAGGCGCACCGCGAGATGACAACAAAGAAGAGTCAGGCTTTAGCCCCTGAGCGAATGCCCCTCCACGCCATCGGGAGAGTTGCTCTACGCCTCGGCTGCTTTTTCCTTCTCCTCGGCCAGTTGCTCGGTGTGCTTGTGGGCGTTCTCTGAGAGTTCGCGAGCTTTCTTGCTGAGTTCGTGAGCGGTCAGGTGGTCACCTTTGTCGTGGGCGGCGGCAGCGGCGGCGTGGGCATGGGCGGCCAGATTGTGAAGTTCCGCGGATTGGCTGTGGGTACTCTGGGGCATGGGGTTCTCCTCGGCAGTTCGATGCAATCCACCGAGGTGGAGGCTCGAGGAGGCTTCTAACATGCCCGGAATCAACGAAAATCTCCAACCGCCCCGGAAATCCCGCTGACCCGCTGACCTGCCGACTCGCTTCCGGGGCATTGTGCCGCCCTACGGCGCCATATAGTACTCGTCCACCGAGAAGTTCAGCGTGTGCGCGCGCCGGTCGAAGTCGAGGTAGAGCCCTTTGTCTCTGCGGCCGTTGATCTGCACACCCACGGCGAGAACGTTACCGTAGACATGCGCCATCTTGAGCACGTGGGTCCGGATGACGCCATAGTCGTTTTCTTGGCCGTTCGGACCCCAGTCGCGCTGGAAGCGATCAAAGGTGTAGGCGTAACGCCCCGGATGCTGCTGCCAGTCCGGGTCGTGGTTCCAGACGGCATAGGCATCCTTGAGGTCGTTCTTCTCAACGTCGCGCAGAAATCGATCCACGGCGATGGTGCCGGCTCGATGGCTGCTCCAGGTCCAGGGCCAGTCAAAGGGTGCGCCGGATGCGAGCCAGAAGCCGCCGAAGACTGCCCCCAGCACGGTAACCGTGAGGAAGATGACCATGCGCCGGCGGCGGTCTTCCGCGGTGTCGAAGCTGGGCGCGTCGAGTAAGGTCATTTGGCGCTACTGTCCTGATTTGAAATCCGCATCGTTAAAAACGCTGTCGTCCTGAACGGGAGTTTGACGCGTTCCGTGCGTCAAACGCAGTCGAAAGCCGGCCCTGAGTGTTCATGGGTCTTCAGCATGCCGCAGCGGATGAAAATCCGATCAAGCCGCCGGCATAAGCTCCCGGAGGGAGCGGTCGACAATAGCCCAGGAGAAGCGGAGCGCACTCCTGGGAAAGGAGCGTCATCAAACCGCAAGAGCCCCGTAGGGGCGACGGAATCTCCGAATTGATTTCCGAGAGAGCGCCGTCGAAGGACCTACGGTTGCTTTTCGACTTCTCTGCGAACTTCAGTGTCGCCACGCTACGGTCCCAGGTAAAGTTCAACGCCCGGCGGCGAGAAGGCCAGCGTTTTTGTCTTGGGATCGTATTGCAGGTTCAGCGCCTTGCTCTTGCGGCCGTTAATCAGGGTCGCCACCAGCAGCCCGTTGCCCCACCTGCCGGCCAGCACAATTTTATGGGTCTGGATGACGCCGTACTCGTTGTCCGGGCTGGTGGTGCTCCAGTCCTCTTGAAAGCGCGAGAACGGATAGGGCCCTTTCAGGTCCGGATGCTGTTGCCAGTTTTTGTCGTTCATCCAGATGCCGTAGGCGGTGGGCAGGTCGTTCTTTTCGACTGCCGTGAGGAATTTGTCCACCGTGTGCCGGCCCTGCAGGTAGCTGTTCCAGTTCCAGGGCCAGTCCACCGGACGCCCGGCCACCAGCCACCAACCCACAAACAGCGCCAGAAGCAGGGTCACGGCGCTGGATAGGAGAATGCGACGGCGCCGGTCACGTACTTCGTCAAACACAGGAGCGTCAAGCAGAGTCATCGGAGACTTCCTTAAAGGCAGTGGTTAGTGATCAGTTGCCCTGCGAATACAGGATATACGCATTGCCCATTGTTCTATAGACACCGGCCCTCTGCCGATGGTTCCCAGGGATAGAAATCTCCGCACATCTGGCCATGCCTTGGAAATCTGACCGCTGCCCACTTGTCTCCTACTCTTCCCGGCTGTAGACATTCCTGCTCTTCTCCGCGTGCCGCTCCAGCGCCAGTTCGATTAGCCGCGTGATGAGCTCCTTGTAGCCGATGCCGGTGGCCTCCCACAGCTTGGGATACATGCTGATCTGCGTGAAGCCGGGCATGGTGTTCACCTCGTTGAGAATAATGCGCCGCTTGCCGTCTGGCTCCATGAGGAAATCAACGCGGGCGAGCCCCGAAAGGTCGCAAGCCTTGAAGGCCGCCACAGCCATCTCGCGAATCTGTTTGGTCTGCGCTTTGGTCAGTGGAGCCGGAATCACCGGGACCGAGCCTTCTGACAAGTACTTGGCCTCGTAGTCGTAAAACTCTTTGCCGGGAATGATCTCGCCCACCACGCTGGCTTTGGGATCGTCGTTGCCCAGCACGCCAACTTCCAGTTCGCGGGCTCTTTTCTTTTTGCCGCCCACGCCCGCCTCCACCACCATCTTGCGGTCGTACTTCCCAGCCAGGTCGAGCGCCGGACCGAGTTCCTTGCGGTTATGCACCTTGCTGATTCCTACCGAGGAGCCCAGGTTGGCCGGCTTCACAAACACCGGGTACTTGAGCGCCGCCTCAACCTGCGCAATCGCCTTGCGCGGAGACTTCTCCCACTCCGAGCGGAGCAGCGTCACGTGCTTGACGATGGGCAGCTTGGCATTGGCAAAAAGGCGCTTCATCACGTCCTTGTCCATGCCCGCCGACGAGCCCAGCACGCCGGCGCCGACGTAGGCGATGCCCGCCAGTTCAAACAGTCCCTGGATGGTGCCATCCTCGCCAAAAGTCCCATGCAGCACGGGAAAAATCACATCCAACATGGAAGCGGCCGGGCGAACCGCGTCCACGGCAAGCGCCTGGCCAACCGGTTCGGGCGCCATCAGCGTGGGAATGCCTTCCTCAAGTAGCTTGGCGCCGGGCGTGGCCTTGGGGTCGCCTGCGCGCAGCCGCTGCGCCACCGCGCTGTCGTTGCCTTCCAGCAGGTCGTGCGCGTCTGCGGCAGCCAGCCAGTGACCTTCCTTGGTGATGCCGATGGGCACAACATCGAATTTTTCGCGGTCAATTGCTTCCAATATCGAAGCGGCCGAAAGCAGCGATACCTCATGCTCGCCACTGCGCCCGCCAAAGAGAACACCTACACGGAGTTTTTTTGTCATTTCATTTTTGATTTTAGTTCCTTGGCCGCGCGATTCTGAGTTGCGCTTGAGGGTTGAGGCATCCCAGGTTAGGCGTAAAAACAAACACGCGCCGAACCTGGGGCACCCGGCCTTCGTGTTTTTGGGGAGGAGTGGGCAATCGACGGTCGAGGTATCCCAGGTCTCAAAAATCGAGACCTGGGCCACCCGGCCTTCGTGGTTTAGGGGGAGTGGCCACTTGAGGGCCTGTCACAAGATTTTCTTCCCAAACGCCGAGCAAGCCAGTTCCACCGCCAGGTCCGCCGTCCGGTTGTGCTCGTCGATCACCGGATTCACCTCAACGATTTCAAAGCTGACCATGCGACCGTGATCGGCCAGGATTTCCATGGCCAGGTGAGCCTCGCGATACGTCGCGCCGCCGCGCACCGGAGTGCCCACGCCGGGAGCGTCTTCCGGGTCAATCCAGTCCATGTCCAGCGAGACATGGTAGCCGGCCGTGCCGCGTCCCGCCGCGCACAGAGCCTCTTCCATCACCGCCCTCATGCCGCGCTCGTCGATATCGCGCATGGTGTAGACCTGGGCTATGCCGGCGCGGCGGATGTTTTCGCGCTCCGCGGTGTCGATGTCGCGCACGCCGATGAGCACCGTGTTTTCAGCGGCGATCTTGGGGCAGTAGCCAAAGATGTTTCCCAGCGGTTCCGGCCCCAGGCCAACCAGTGCGGCTAGCGGCATTCCATGCACGTTGCCGCTGGGCGAGGTCTCAGGCGTGTTCATGTCACTGTGGGCATCGATCCACAGAACGCCGATCTTTTCTCCCCGGCGACGGTAAAACTCTGAAACGCCGGATACCGAACCAGCCGCCAGCGAGTGGTCGCCTCCCAGCACCAGCGGAGTCATGCCGTCTTCAAGCGTCTTGACCACCGCTTTCGCGGTCCGCGTGCAGGTTTCGGTGATCTCCTTCAGATAGCGCGCGTTCTTGTTGCCCGAGGCCTGGGTCTCGGCAATCTCCACTCGAATATTGCCGCCGTCGGTCACCTGGTGGCCCAGCGCTTCAAGCCGCGCCTCCAGGCCCGCGACCCGCATGGCAGAGGGTCCCATGTCGACCCCGCGCCGGCTCGCGCCCATGTCCAACGGGACGCCGATCACATGGATTGCGCGGGGCGGCCGCGCCTGCGTGCCGCTGTGCTGCTGCAATGCGGTTATCTCCGATTCATCTGCGTAATTTGTCATGCATTCAGTTCCTTGCCACTGAAAATGGGATCGGCCTTGCGCCCGGCGCCGGAGTGCCGTTTACAGCACTGGCCGCGCCCTGCAATCTAGCCTGGTCGAATTAAGACTGCCATGCCCCAAAAGAGTCATTAAAGCAGGCCTACATCGGAGTAAGATTGCTTCAAAGAGATTTCCTGTACCTTTTTGACCAGTGCAATCTGCGGGCCGCTGTCGGTTCGAGGATACACGGCCCGGCGCGTTGGGGGCTGGAACTGCCCGAACATAAGGTCCCAGAGCCGGCGTGGCCGGGTTTCTTTAGATGAAGAGACTGATATTTTCGGTAGCGTTCATTCTGGGATGGGGATCTGCTGCGCTAGCGGCCGGGCCCGCTCCCTTAACAACGTTGCGCGCCATTCGCGCTCTCCCCAGGTCTGAAGCCCTCAAAGCCGTGCCGGTCGCCTTTGAGGGGACGGTCACCTACTATCATCCAGATTTCCTCTATCTCTTTGTGCAGGATGGGGACCAGGGAATGTTTGTTTTCGCTCCCGCGGGCACCCAACTCGCTGCTGGCGATCGCGTCCTGATTAAGGGAGTCACCCACACGGAGTTCAGTACCGATGTGCTGAGCAACAGTGTCACAGTACTTCACCATGGCGACCTGCCCAAAGCAACCCCTGCCGACTTCGATGATTTAATGAACGGACGACTCGATTGCCGGTTGGTGACAGTCCGGGGACAAGTCCGTGCTGCCGATCTTGTCTTGCGCCCGGATGTGCGCAGTCCAGTCACATTTACGTCGCACGTCTCCTACCTTGAGTTGCTCACCGACGGGGGTTATATAAACGTAATCGTAAACAGCAGGGACGAAAATGTTCTGAAGGACTTGCTGGACGCGGAGGTAGAGGTTACAGGCGCAGCGGGTGGAAAGTACGACGGCAAGTGGCATCAGACTGGAGTGGTGGTCCGCGCCTTCACATTCTCCAACGTCAAGATTCTCAAGCGCGCCAGCGCCAGCCCGTGGTCCTTGCCCATAACGCCAATGGATAAGGTGCTTACCGGCTATCATGTTCGAGACCTGACCCAAAGAGTACGGGTAAACGGCACCATTACCTACTATCAGCCTGGATACTATCGGCCCGGTGCGGCCATCGTTTTGCAAAACGGGACAGAGAGCCTGTGGGTAGAAAGCCTGACCGACAAGCCGCTGCAGATTGGCGACCTGGCGGACGCAACAGGCATTCCGAATGTATCCAGCGGATCACCGGTCCTGACGCACGCTGAAGTGCAGGACAGCATGGAACGGGCGCCAATTGTACCGCTGACAATGACCGTTGGGCAGTTGGCCGATGCCGACATGGCCGGCAAGCATCACTACGACCTGGTCTCCATTGAGGGACGGGTGGTGATGGAGGTCAGGGAAGCCTCGCAGGACGAATATGTTCTGGCGACCGAAGGGCAACTGTTCTCCGCCATTTTCCACCACCCGGATACGACCAGCCGGCTTCCCATTCCGCCCATGCGGGAGGTACCGCTGGGATCGACGATCCGCGTCACCGGTATCTGTATTCTGCAGGACACCACTCTCTTTTCGGGCAAAGCTCCCTTCAATATTCTGCTGCGCTCCTTTGACGACATTGTCGTCGTCGCTCGCCCCTCGTTGCTCAGCATCCGCAACCTGGTCATAGTCGTCAGCGTGCTGTTACTCATGGTGGTTGTGGTTACCGGCTGGGTTTGGACCTTGAGAGGGAAGGTCCAAACCCAGACTGCGGCGTTGACCGAGCGCATTGAAGCAGAGGCTTCCCTTGAGAGACGGATGGCCCAGCTCGAGCAGCGCCGCAGCCGCATTCTCGAGGACATAAACGGATCTGCCCCGCTGGCAGGCATTCTGGAACAGGTAAGCGAACTGGTTTCCTTTAACCTCGATGGTGCTCCCTGCTGGTGTGAAGTGACGGATGGCGCGCGACTGGGCCACTGGCTGCCGGAGCCGAGGAAACTTCGCATCGCGCACGCTGAGATTCCCGCCCGCTCGGGTCCTGCGCTGGGCCGCATTTATGCAGGCATGCCGCCTGGAACCTTGCCTGATGGACACGAGACTGAGGCGCTCTCCATGGGTTTGAAGCTGGCTTCGCTGGCCATTGAAACCCGCAGACTCTACGCCGACCTGGTGCACCGCTCTGAGTTCGACCTGCTGACCGATATCCTGAATCGCTTCTCATTGGAAAAAAATCTGGAAGCGCAGATTGATGAAGCACGTAGAAACGCAACCATCTTCGGATTGATCTACATTGACCTGGATAACTTCAAACTAGTGAACGACCAGTACGGCCACAACCTGGGAGACCTGTACCTGCAGGAGGTCGCGTTGCGGATGAAGCGGCAGCTTCGATCGCATGACATGCTGGCGCGCCTCGGCGGCGACGAGTTCGCGGTAATCGTGCCGGTGGTGCGCAGCCGCACTGAGGTCGAGGAGATCGCGCTGCGGCTTGAGCGCAGTTTCGACGAGCCATACGCCGTGGAAGGCTATGTGCTGCGTGGATCGGCCAGCGTCGGCATTGCACTCTATCCCGAGGACGCAACCACCAGGGACAGCCTGCTGAGCGCGGCCGATGCCGCCATGTATGTTGGAAAACATACCAGGCACGGTGACCAGGATCTGCAGCATAAGCCGGCCTTGGCGCCTGACGAGGGCAGCTAACACAGACTCGGTGCCCCCATTCATGCGGAAACGTTCGGACCTGTAAGAGTCTTCCTTCCTGCTGCAACGATTCGCCCTTTCAGTCCTGACCATCAAACCTCTCCGAGAGTAAGATGATGCCTAAGTGAATCTCATGGAATCTGCCCATTGAAAAGTTCCATTCTCGCTTTGGCAGTCTTTCTCGAAATTGGCTCGGTCGCCTTGGCAGCATCACCCCCATTGACGACTCTGCGCGCCGTGCACTCGCTCGCCAATGCCGAAGCACCCTGACAACAGCCACGCTGGACGGCCCGACCCTCACCTTCGAGGAGCGCTCCTGAATTGTGTGAATTTCTCTTGAAGACCGTACAACTTTCGTTCGCCAAGAAGGCCGGGTTTATCGCCTTTGGGATCATTCTCTGTGCTGTGCATGCCGATAAGGATCTTTGGTAGGTCAGACGAGATAGGACCGTCTTTGTCGCGCTGTCTCAAATGAAGAAACTACCTCTCATAGTCGCGTTCATCCTTGGGTGGGTATCGGGCGCCTCAGCAGCGCCGCTCACACCCCTGACAAGCCTGCGCGCGGTTCACGAGCTAACCAATGCAGAGGCCAGTCATGCACTGCCTGCCGCCTTTCAAGCCACCGTCACCTATTATCGCGACGTCGATTTCAATTTGTTTGTCCAGGAGAATGGCGACGCCGTGTATGTGTACTTCAAGCCGCACGCTGGATTGCTTCCCGGGGATCGCGTGCTGGTGAAAGGCGTTACGCGTGACAGCTTCCGCCCGGTAGTGATCGCCGATGAAGTAATCCTGCTCCACCACGGGGTCGCGCCCAAACCCAGGCCCGCCAGCTTCGACGAGTTGATTCGCGCGCAGCTTGGTTGCCAGCGGGTGACTGTTCGCGCCAAAGTCCGCAGCGCCGACCTGGTGTGGAGCGACAACGCACAGAATATCTACCTTCAGTTGCTCACCGACGGAGGTTACGTTGACGCCGCTGTAAACAGTGTAGAGCCCGCCGCGCTGAAAGATCTGCTGGATGCCGACGTCGAGGTTACCGGAGTCGTCGCGGTAAAGTTCGACGGCAAAAAGCAACTGACCGGAATTGTAATCTGGGTCCAATCAATCGCGGATGTGAAGGTATTGGAGCGTGCCAGCGGCCGTCCCGAGTCCCTGCCCGTCACCCCCATGGACCAGATCCTTGCTACGTCTCATGTGAGCGACCAGACCGGAAGGGTGCGTATCCAGGGAACCATTACCTATTACCAGCCCGGCTCATCGCTCGCGCTCCAGAACGGCCGCAAGAGCCTATGGATCATGACCATGGCCGACGCTCCAATTCAGGTCGGCGACTTGGCCGACGTCACGGGCTTTCCCGACGTGCGCAACGGATTTCTCACTCTGACCCACAGCGAAATCCGTGACAGCAATGTTCAATCGCCTATCGCGCCACAGCCTGTTACCTGGCGCGAGATAGAAGCGGGCGCCAATGCATTCGATCTTGTTTCAGTTAAAGGGAAACTGATGATGGAGGTTCGTGAGACCTCGCAGGATGAGTACGTCCTGGTCTCCGAAGGCCACCTGTTATCCGCCATTTACCACCACCCCAACCGCTCGGGCAATCGCTCAATTCCGCCAATGGTCGAGATTCCGTTGGGCTCCGAGATCCGCATTACCGGCATCAGTATGTACTACAGTTCCGATCCATTCAACGGCCCGCTCGACTCCCACATGCTGTTACGCTCTCCCGCCGACATCGTGGTCCTGGCCAACCCGTCCGGGATATCCACCGGGACACTTGTCCGTGCGGTAAGCGTGCTACTCCTGGTAGTCATTGCGGTTGCCGTATGGGGGTGGAATTTGCAGATAAAGATGCATCGGCAGACCAAGGATCAAGCCGCGCGCAATAAAGTGGAAGCCGCATTGGAGAGGAGGCGAAGCCGCATCCTCGAGGACATCAACGGGTCGCGGGCTCTCGCCGAGATTATCGAGAAGATCACCGACATGGTTTCGCTCCAGATTAACGGGGCTCCCTGCTGGTTCAAGATCGCCGATGGACCCCAACTGGGAAGTTTCCCGGGCGAACCGAAGAGCCTCCGCATCGTTACAGAAAACATCTCTTCCCGCACCGGACTTCCCTTGGGAAGTTTTTTTGCCGGTCTCGCGCCGGGAACGCCGCTGGACTCCAATACAACCAAGGCGATCTCCCAGGGATCGCGACTGGCGGCGCTGGCCATCGAGTCCAGGCGCCTCTACGCCGACTTGCTGCACCGCTCTGAATTCGACCAACTCACCGACATCCATAACCGCGGCTCACTTGACCGCCTGCTGGACGCGCAGATTGAAGACGCGCGCCAGAACGCCGGTATCTTCGGGTTGATCTACATCGATCTGGATGATTTCAAGCTGGTGAATGATCAGTATGGCCACAAGGTTGGAGACCTGTATCTGCAGGAGGTTGCGCAGCGAATGAAGCAACAGCTCCGTTCTCACGACATGCTGGCACGGCTCGGCGGCGATGAGTTTGCAGTGCTGGTGCCAATGACCCACAGCCGCGCTGAGGTCGAGGAGATTGCCGAGCGCCTGAAGCATAGTTTCGACGAACCAATCGAGGTCGAGGGTTATGTGCTGCATGGCTCGGCCAGCGTTGGCGTTGCCCTCTATCCTGAAGACGCCACCACCAGGGACAGCCTGCTGAGCGCCGCCGATGTCGCCATGTACGTTGCCAAGCACACCAGGCGTCAAGCTCCAAATGCGTGAGGCAGGTTCTCACCCGGCTTAGAGCCTACGCATAAAAAGAGGCCCGGCTTGCGCCGGGCCTCTTGAGTAATCTGCAGAAAGCTTTGCTGCTGCGAGTGGCGTTTATTCCGCCGCCATCTCTTCGGCTTCGCCTTCCTGCCGCATCAGTTCCAGTTCGCGCTCTGCCGCTTCAATCTCGGCATGAACTTCCTGCTGTACGCGGGCTGCCGCTTCTTCCAGCTCCGGTGAGAGCTGAACGTTGCGGTAATACTCCAGGCCCGTGCCGGCAGGAATCAGGCGGCCGACAATCACGTTCTCCTTCAAGCCGCGCAGGTTGTCGATTGCCCCGTTGATGCTGGCTTCGGTCAGCACGCGGGTCGTCTCCTGGAAGCTGGCCGCTGAGATAAAGCTGTCCGTGGAGAGCGAAGCCTTGGTGATGCCCAGCAACAGCGGACGTCCGATAGCCGGACGGCCTCCATTGTTCAGCACCCGCTCGTTCTCCTCGCGGAAGCGGAAGCGGTCAACCTGCTGCTCGAGCAGGAAGTTGGTATCGCCCACTTCGTCGATCCGCACCCAGCGCAGCATCTGCCGGACAATGACTTCGATGTGCTTGTCACTGATAGCCACGCCCTGCAGACGGTAGACTTCCTGAATTTCATTTACCAGGTAGCCTTGCAATGCCTTTTCGCCCAACACAGCAAGAATGTCGTGCGGGTTCAAAGGACCATCCATCAGCGGGTCGCCGGCGCTCAGCCGCTCGCCCTCTTGCACGTTGACGTGAATGCCGCGCGGCACCGAGTATTCCTTCTCGTCGCCGTTGTCCGCGGTCACATAAATCTTGCGCTGGCCCTTGGCCACTTCGCCAAATCGAACCACGCCGTCAATTTCAGAGATGATGGCTGTCTCACGCGGCTTGCGCGCTTCGAACAGTTCCACCACGCGCGGCAGACCACCGGTAATGTCCTTGGTGCGCGTGCTTTCCTTGGGAATCTTGGCCAGCACGTCGCCCGGTCCCACTTCCTCGCCATCTTGAATCATCAAGTGAGCACCGCGCGGCAGCAGGTAGCGCTTGCTGGCCTTGGCGTTCTTCACCACAAAGGTCGGCTGGCGCTTTTCGTCGGGCGCATCCGCAACCACCCAACGCGAGAGGCCGGTCACTTCATCGACTTCTTCGTTGAGCGTGATTCCCTCCTGCAGGTCCTTGAACTGCACCGTGCCGCCGATTTCGGTGAGGATCGAGTAGGTATACGGATCCCACTCGGCCAGCACCTGGCCCAGTTTTACCTGCTCGCCGTCCTTGACGCGGAGGCGCGCGCCGTAAACCACCTGGTAGCGCTCCTTTTCACGGCCGCGGTCGTCCTGGACAGCGATGGAACCGGAGCGGTTCATAGCCACCAGAGTGCCGTCCTTGCTTTCGACGAAGCTCAGGTTGATGAAGCGAACGAAGCCGTTGTTCTTGGCGTCGAGGCGCGACTTGTCTTGCACGCGGCTGGCAGTGCCGCCTACGTGGAAGGTACGCATGGTGAGCTGCGTGCCCGGTTCGCCGATGGACTGCGCTGCGATGACGCCGCAGGTTTCGCCGAGCTCGACCATGCGGCCAGAGCCCAGGTTGCGGCCGTAGCACAGCGCGCAAACGCCGCGACGCGACTCGCACGTGAGCACCGAGCGAATCTTGACCCGCTCCACGCCCGCGCCCTGAATTGCCGCGGCAATCTCCTCGTCGATGCCCTGGTTCACATCCACCACGATGTTGCCGTCGTAGTCCTTAATCCGTTCCAGGGTCACGCGGCCGATGATGCGGTCGCGCAACTCTTCAATGATCTCGCCGGACTCGACGATGGACCCGACATAAATGCCCTCAACCGTGCCGCAATCGTATTCGGTCACAATCACGTCCTGGGCAACGTCAACCAGGCGGCGCGTCAGGTAGCCGGAATCGGCCGTCTTCAACGCCGTATCCGCAAGGCCCTTGCGAGCGCCGTGCGTCGAGATGAAGTACTCGAGCACGGTAAGGCCTTCACGGAAGTTCGCCGTGATCGGCGTTTCGATAACCTCACCTGACGGCTTGGCCATCAGTCCGCGCATGCCGCTGAGCTGGCGAATCTGCTGCTTCGATCCGCGAGCGCCCGAATCGGCCATGATGTAAATCGGGTTCATGGCTCCTTCTTCGTCGGCGCGCTTCATGTTGCCGAACATTTCGTCAGCCACCTTGTCGGTAACCGCTGACCACATCTGGATGACCTTGTTGGAGCGTTCGCCGTTGGTGATGGCGCCGTCCATGTACTGCTTCTGGACTTCGATCACCTTCAAGTCGGCGTTGCGCACCACCTCGTACTTGGTCTCTGGAATCACCATGTCGTCCAGACCAACGGAGAGTCCCGAACGTGTAGCGTAGTAGAAGCCCAGCTCCTTGATGCGGTCCAACATGCTGACCGTCACTTCGAGCCCGAGGTTCTGGTTGCAATAGTTCACCAGTTGGCCAATGCCCTTCTTCTTCATCAGTCCGTTAACGAACGGCATTCCCGGCGGCAGCTTGTCGTTGAAAATCACGCGACCCACAGTCGTGGAGATGTACTGCTTGTTGAACTCCACAGGCTCGGTGTGCGTCAGGTCCTGGTCGTCATAGGCGGTGGTCATGTCAAGCACCGTGCCGGTATAGCGCAGCCGGATGGGCGAGAGCGTCTCCACTTCCTTGGCTTCCAGGGCCATCAGAATCTCTTCGGTGTTTGCAAAGACGCGGCCTTCGCCCTTGCCACCCTTCTTGGCCTTGGTCAGGTAATAGAGGCCGAGCACCATGTCCTGCGTAGGCACGGTGATGGGCTGACCGGACGCCGGCGACAGAATGTTGTGCGAGGCAAGCATCAGCACGCTAGCCTCAATCTGCGCTTCAGGCGACAGCGGAATGTGCACTGCCATCTGATCGCCGTCGAAGTCGGCGTTGAACGCCGTGCAAACCAGCGGGTGAATCTTGATGGCCTTGCCTTCAACCAGCACCGGCTCAAACGCTTGGATACCGAGTCTATGCAGCGTAGGTGCGCGGTTCAGCAGCACGGGATGGTCCTTGATCACTTCTTCAAGAATGTCCCACACCACCGGTTCCTGCATCTCCACCATTTCTTTTGCCTGCTTGATGGTGGTGCAATGGCCGGTCTGCTCCAGGCGGTGATAGATAAACGGCTTGAACAGTTCGAGCGCCATCTTCTTGGGCAGCCCGCACTGGTGCAGCTTGAGTTCCGGACCAACGACGATGACCGAACGTCCGGAGTAATCCACGCGCTTGCCGAGCAAATTCTGGCGGAAGCGGCCCTGCTTGCCCTTCAAAGTATCAGACAAGGACTTCAGCGGGCGGTTGTTGGCGCCGCGCAGAACGCGGCCGCGGCGGCCGTTGTCGAACAGCGCATCAACAGCTTCCTGAAGCATGCGCTTTTCGTTGCGCACAATGACTTCCGGCGCGTGCAGGTCCATCAGCTTCTTCAGCCGGTTGTTGCGGTTGATGACGCGGCGATAAAGGTCGTTCAAATCCGAAGTCGCAAAGCGTCCACCATCCAGCGGCACCAGCGGGCGCAGCTCGGGAGGAATGACCGGCAGCACATCCAGAATCATCCATTGCGGCTTGTTGCTGCTCTTGCGGAAGGCCTCGACGACCTTCAAGCGCTTGGCATACTTGATCTTCTTTTGCGCAGAGGTCTCGGTCTTCATGCGCTCGCGCAACTCGATGCCCAGCTCGTCAATCTGCACGCGCTTGAGCAGTTCCTTGATCGCTTCGGCGCCCATCATGGCCTTGAAGCCGGAGGGGCGGAACTGCTGATCGAGTTCGCGGAACTTGCCTTCGTCCTTGATGATCTCGCGTTCCTTGACCGGCGCATCGCCGGGATCGACTACGACATAGGACTCGAAGTACAAAATACTTTCCAGGTCGCGCAGCGAGATATCCAGCAGGTGGCCGATCCTCGAAGGCAGGCCCTTGAAGAACCACACATGAGAACAAGGAGAGGCCAGCTCGATGTGGCCCATCCTTTCGCGGCGCACCTTGCTGACCGTCACTTCAACGCCGCACTTGTCGCAGATGACGCCGCGGTGCTTCATGCGCTTGTACTTGCCGCACAGGCACTCCCAATCGGTGACGGGTCCAAAGATGCGGGCGCAGAACAATCCGTCCCGCTCCGGCTTGAAGGTACGGTAGTTGATGGTCTCCGGCTTGGTAACCTCGCCATGCGACCAGCTGCGGATCTTCTCCGGCGATGCAAGCATGATGCGGATGGCGTCAAAATCGGTAATCGGGCTGGTGAGCTCAAACGGGTTTGAACGGAACAAGGTGACCCTCCTTGGCGAGCCTTGCGGCCTGCCGCGGTATTCCCGGGATTGCTTAAGGATCCTTCCTTCCCGGGAAGCGGTGTTTGCCGCTTTCAAGAAGGACCCTGGGAAACTCTGCATCTAGCGCGATGCTGGGTGCCCCAGGTCTCGACTTTGAGACCTGGGATACCTCGAACCTCAGTCCGCGACCGCTGCTACTTCAGGCGCGGGCAACTTCTTCACCAGGTCCGCGCGCTTGATCAACTCCACGTCCAGGCAAAGCGACTGCAACTCGCGAATCAGCACGTTGAACGACTCGGGCACGCCCGGCTCGATGGCCGCCTCGCCCTTCACAATGGCCTCGTAAATCTTGGTACGACCATGCACGTCGTCCGACTTCGCGGTCAGCAGTTCCTGCAGGATGTATGCCGCGCCGTATGCTTCCAACGCCCACACTTCCATTTCGCCGAAACGCTGCCCGCCGAACTGCGCCTTGCCGCCCAGCGGCTGTTGCGTAATCAGCGAGTACGGTCCGATGGAACGCGCATGAATCTTGTCGTCCACCAGATGCGAGAGTTTGAGCATGTAGATGTAGCCCACCGTTACCGGCTGCTCGAACTGCTCGCCCGTCATGCCGTCGAAGAGAGCTGTCTTGCCCGACAAGGGCAAGCCGGCCGCTGCCAGCAGCGCTTTGATCTCGCTTTCCTGTGCGCCGTCGAAAACCGCGGTACCAAACCAGATTCCGCGCTTCATGCCGGCGCCGACGCGAAGCAGCATCTCGTCGTCCAATTCGAGAAGCTGGCGCAGCGTCGCGGTTCCCGCAAACTCTTTCTTCATGAGTTCGCGCGTATAGGCCGCATCCGTGTTGGATGCGATGAGAGCGGCGATCTTTGCCCCCAGTTCATGCGCTGCCCACCCAAGGTGGGTTTCAAGAACCTGTCCCACGTTCATACGAGAAGGCACACCGAGCGGATTGAGCACAATCTCCACCGGCGTTCCATCGGGCAGATACGGCATGTCTTCTTCCGGCAAGATGCGAGCAATCACGCCCTTGTTGCCGTGACGGCCGGCCATCTTGTCGCCCACTGAAAGCTTGCGCTTCATGGCGACATAGACCTTGACCAGCTTGATGACGCCCGGAGGCAGCTCGTCGCCTTTTTGCAGCTTGGCGATCTTCTCATTGGTGATCTTGCGCAGCACTTCGATCTGCCGCGAAGTCATCTCTTCGATCTCATCGATCTGCTCGTTGACGCGGGGGTCCTTGTCGGCGTAGCGGATGCGCTTGAGGTTCTTGGTCGAGATGCGTTCGATCGTCTCGCGGTCCAAAATTGCGGCCTTGGTCAGCAACCGCTTGTTGGTCCGCTCGTCGTGCAGATCGGCCAACACTTCTTTGCCGCCCAGGATGCCGTCGAGGCGCTTCAGGCGCTCGTCGGTCAAAATGCGAATTTCGTCGCCCAGGTTCTTCTCAAGCTTGGCAACGTATTCGCCCTCGATCAGCTTGGCGCGCTCGTCCTTCTCCTGACCCTTGCGGCTGAAGATGCGCACATCGACTACTGTGCCTTCAATTCCCGGAGGGCAGGTGAGCGAAGCGTCGCGCACATCGCCGGCCTTTTCACCGAAGATTGCACGCAGCAGTTTCTCTTCTGGCGTCAACTGCGTTTCGCCCTTGGGCGTCACCTTGCCGACCAGAATGTCGCCGTGCTTGATCTGGGCGCCGATGCGGATCACGCCGCTCTCGTCCAGATCCCGCAACGCGTGCTCGCTGACGTTAGGAATGTCGCGCGTAATTTCTTCAGGTCCCAGCTTGGTGTCGCGCGCTTCGATTTCAAACTCCTCAATGTGCACCGAGGTGTAGTAATCTTCGCGCACCAGCTTTTCGCTGATGAGAATCGCGTCCTCGAAGTTGTAACCGCGCCAGGGCATGAAGGCCACCAGCACATTTCGTCCCAGCGCCAGTTCGCCCTGCTCCGTGCAAGGTCCGTCGGCAATTACCTGGCCCTTGAGCACGCGATCGCCTTCGCGAACAACCGGCTTCTGGTTGATGCACGTGTTCTGGTTCGAGCGCTTGAACTTGATGAGCTGGTAAATGTCAGAGCCCACCTCGCGCGATAACTGCGTGGGATGATGCTCGCCCTCGACGCGCACGATGATGCGCTCAGAATCCACCGAGTCCACGATGCCGTTGCGCTTGGCCAGAATCACGGCGCCCGAGTCGCGCGCCGTTACGCCTTCCATGCCCGTGCCAACGAGCGGCGCCTCGGCCACCAACAGCGGCACCGACTGGCGCTGCATGTTAGCGCCCATCAGCGCGCGGTTGGCGTCATCGTGTTCCAAGAACGGAACCAGCGACGCGGCCACCGAAACAAGCTGCTTCGGCGAGACGTCGATGTAGTCCACCTCGGCCCGGCTTACCAGCACAAAGTTCCCCTGGCGGCGCGCGTTCACCAGGTCTTCGGTGATCACGCCCTCCTCGTTGAACTCAATGTTGGCCTGGGCAATGGTGTGCTTGTCCTCTTCCCACGCCGACAGATAAAAGCTGAACGGAATGGAGTCGATGGGCCGCTTGCCGGCCTTCTTCAACCCCTCATTCAGGCGCTTCGACTCTTCCTTCTCAATGTGGTCGCCCACGCGCAGGCCGCTCTCGCCGGCGTTGGCAATCTCAACGTAGTCGAGAATGCGCGCGTCCTTCACCTTGCGGTAAGGCGACTCGATAAAGCCGAACTCGTTGATCCGCGCAAAGCACGAGAGCGAACTGATCAGGCCGATGTTCGGACCTTCCGGCGTTTCAATCGGGCAGATGCGGCCGTAGTGCGTCGGGTGCACGTCGCGCACTTCAAAACCCGCACGCTCTCTTGACAAGCCGCCCGGTCCAAGTGCGGACAGACGGCGCTTGTGCGTAATCTCCGAGAGCGGGTTGGTCTGATCCATGAACTGCGACAACTGCGAAGAACCGAAGAACTCGCGGATGGCCGCCATCACCGGCTTGGCGTTGATCAGGTCGTGCGGCATGGCCGTCGAGAGCTCCTGATAGACGCTCATCTTTTCCTTGATGGCGCGCTCCATGCGCACCAGGCCGATGCGGAACTGGTTCTCCATCAATTCGCCGACCGCTCTGACGCGGCGGTTGCCCAGGTGATCGATGTCGTCCACCATGCCGATGTTCTTGCGCAGCTTCAGCAGGTAGCGAATAGTGGCATAGAAATCTTCCGGTGTCAGGGTGCGGTGGTCGAGATGCGTCGCGTCCTGATTTTCATAAAGTTTGATGTTGAACTTCAACCGGCCCACGCGCGAGAAGTCGTATTTGCGGGCGTCGAAGAACATGCCCTCGAACAGCGCGGTCGCGGTGTCCAACGTCGGCGGGTCGCCCGGCCGCAGCTTGCGATAGATTTCGATCAGAGCCTCTTCGGGCTTGCGGATCGAATCGCGCTTCAACGTGTTAGTGATGATGTTGCCCACGTCGTCGCGCTCCGGGAAGAAGACCTCGAAGCTCGCTGCGCCGCTCGACAGCACCTTGTGCAGGCGGTCGGCGGTCAACTCCACGTTGGCTTCGACAATCACTTCGCCGGTGGTGGTGTCCACCACATCGGCCGCGGTCAGCGCGCCATCCAGCTCGGCGGCCTCCACTTCAATCTTCTCGATACCCGCTAGACGAATGGCCTTGATCGAGCTCGGCGTGATCTTGCGGCCGGAGTGCGCAATCTCTTCGCCCTTCGACAGTATGGCGTGCGCCGGTTTCGCGCCCACCAGGTGGGTGCCTGCCTTCACATCCGGCTGCACCGCCCAGAACAACTTGCCATCTTCCACATGGAAACGGTCGACGGTGTAGAAGGTCTTCAGAATCTCTTCGTCCGAGCGCAATCCAAGCGCGCGCAGGAAGATGGTTCCCAGGAATTTACGCTTGCGGTCAATGCGGACATAGAGCGTGTTCTTCTGGTCGTACTCGAACTCTACCCACGAGCCGCGATAGGGAATGATCTTGCCCAAAAAATAGGTGCGGTTGTTCGCCGTCTCGAAAAACACTCCAGGAGACCTGTGCAACTGCGAGACAATAACGCGCTCGGTGCCGTTCACAATGAACGTGCCGTTCGGCGTCATCAAGGGAATGTCGCCGAAGAAGACTTCCTGTTCTTTAATATCGCGAATGCTCTTGTTGCCGGTCTCCGCGTCCTTCTCGTAAATAGTCAGGCGCACGGTCACCTTCAGGGGTGCAGAGAAGGTCATGCCTCTCTCTTCGCACTCCTGCTGGTCGTATTTCAATTGCAGACTAACCGGGTCGCCGCACTTGTTGCAGAAATCGGGAACGTTCTTGTTGTACGTTCCGCACTTCTGGCAGAGCACATCGCCGGGAAGGAACGGGTCGGTAATGACCATCGCTCCGCATTGCACGCAGGCGGTTCTCAAGTGATGCAGCCCTTTCAAGTGGCCGCACTTGCACTCCCAGTTGCCGATCGAGAAGTCCACAAAGTCCAGTTGCGAAATTCCCCTGAAGTCGGTAATCGGAAAGACCGATACAAACACTGACTGCAGCCCGGAGTCGTCGCGCTCGTTGGGCAGCTTGTCCATCTGCAGAAAGCGCTCATACGAGCGGCGCTGCACTTCAATCAGGTTGGGAATCTGGGTTGCTGTGGGAATCTTTGAAAAATCGAGCCTGCTGCGAATCGCGCGCTTCTCGTTGGGCATGTTCACTCCTGAGGCTCATTGCACCGGCGCTGCTTGCGTGCCGGGCCAGCGCCCGAGTCTCTCCGGCGCCAGCTGATTACGGTAAGTAAGTCGAAAAAACTTCACTGGTGTGCTGCCTGGATTCCAGCCGCTACCCATGAGCCCACAGCAGACTTCCAAACAAGCTGCCGGTACTCCTGGGAATTCTCCCTGGGCCAAGCATGTTCCGTGAGAGTTGCGTCAAAATTGCTTCGAGGGCATTGCCGCACATCCGGCAAGTGCGCTATGCTGCGCACAATTGAGAAAACAAACGAGGCGATCGGAGCCTTTGAGCGGATTTGTGTACTAAAACGGTACACAAGGCAAGATCTGCTCCAAAAAGACCTGCCATATGCGGTTGTGAGACACGAAAAGCCCGCAAGGACGCAATGCCTCACGAGCGCGGCTCACTTGCCTGTGCCCAAATCCGAATTCACCTGTCCTACTCTCGCCGATCCCAAAGCTCGCTTCTGCCGCCGCTCGCCACCGTCAACAGGAACCCGCCTAACCTGTTGACCACAAGGCACTTATACACCGCGCGGTGCCCGCTTCCAGAGTGCTTGGCTCGACACTGGACCACGGACGCTTGCGTGCCACTCCATAAATCTCAAAGCGCGCTGCCCAGCTCCCGCTCCATTCCTCCAAGAAACAGGAAAGGGCCGAAAAGACGCGCAACGATTATCGTAGCGCGTCCCGGCTAAGCTTGCAAGCGCGTGTACTACTTGACTTCGATTGTTGCGATTCCTTCAAACTTCTTCCGGATCGCCTCAGCCTCGTCCTTGGTCGCATTTTCCTTGATTGCCTTGGGGGCGCCATCGACCAGGTCCTTAGCTTCCTTCAGACCGAGCGAGGTGACTTCGCGTACGGCCTTGATGGTGTTGATCTTGTTCGCGCCAAAGTCCTTCAGGATGACCTGGAACTCGGTCTTCTCCTCAACCACAGGAGCCGCCGCGCCCGCCGCCGCCACCGCTACCGGGGCTGCCGCTGCCGCTGAAACACCAAGCCGCTCTTCCAGCTTCTTTACCAGGGCCGCTGCTTCCAGCAGGCTCAGGGCTACAATTTGCTCTTCCAACTGCGCTAGATCCGCCATTTTTCTCTCCAATCACAACCGTTTGAATTTGATAATGCTGACCGTGAACCCAGGGGGGGAAAGTTTCCGATGCGCCAGACCCGCGCACTTTCTTCCTGATTCCCGGCCAAAACCTTTGCGAGTCTTCAGTTCTTAGTTCGCAGTTCTTAGCAACCCGTCGGGCGTGAACTGCGAACTATGAACTACGAACTACGAGCTGCGGCTACGCCGCAGCAGTTTCCGCGGCAAACTTTTCTTTTTCCACGCCTTGATTCAACACCACCGCCAGATCTCGGCCCGTGGCATTGATCACCGTTGCCAGTCGCTGCGCGGGCGCATTGATGAGGAAAAGCAGCTTTGAGAAGAGCTCTTCCTTGCCCGGCATGGTGGCCAGTGCCTTCACTTCGTCCGCAGTCAGCAGCTTGCCGTCCACGATGCCTAGCTTGAACTGGAACTCAGCGTTGTCGCTCGCCCACTTGGCAAAAACCTTGGCCAGGGCCACTGGATCGCCAGCCGTAAAGGCCACCGAATTCACGCCCTTGAGGCCCTTCAGCGCAGCCTCAACCTTGGTGCCTTCGCCGGAAACGGCCGCCAGCTTGTTCTTGACCACGCGATACTTGCCGCCCGACTCGCGAATCACCTTGCGCAGCGCAAAATCCTTGGCCACGGTCAGCTTGGCAAAAGTGCCGATAATCGCTGTCGTCGAGGTCTCCAGCTCCTTGGCCAGCAACTGGACCTTTTCTGTTTTTTTCGCTCTTGAAATCGCCATTGTCTTCGCTCCGCTACGACAGGGGTTAGGGGTTAGGGATTAGGGATTAGCACCGATTCGCACTTTGACCCTCAACCCTTGTTTCCCTCTATCCCGTCCTCGCCCTTGTCGGGCTCCTGTTACAAATCCTGTTTTTGACCGCTCAGACCGGGACACGATGGAAGCAGGGGGCTTTGCTAACCCCTGACCCCTAATCCCTAACCCCTGCTTTTAGTGCTTTCCGGCCGCGTCCGCAACTGCCGAATCCAACGGAACTCCGGGGCCCATCGTCGAGCTCAAAGTGACGCTCTTGATGTATTTGCCCTTGGCCGCTGAAGGCTTGTTGCGAACAATGGCGCCAATCACCGTGGTCGCGTTGTCGATCAGCTTTTGCGGATCGAAACTCAGCTTGCCCACCGGCACATGCACCAGGCTGGTTTTGTCGGCGCGAAATTCCACCTTGCCGGCCTTGATCTCTTTCACCGCCGCGGCCACATCCATGGTCACGGTTCCGGTCTTGGGGTTCGGCATCAGGCCCTTGGGGCCCAGCACTTTGCCCAACCGCCCAACCACCTTCATCATGTCCGGGGTGGCAATCAGCGCGTCGAAGGCAGTCCAGTTTTCTTTCTGGATCTTCTCCACCATCTCCTCGCCGCCCACAAAGTCGGCACCGGCATCGGTGGCTTCCTTTTGGCGATCGCCCGATGCAATGACGGCAACGGTCTTGGTTTTGCCCAGTCCGTGCGGCAGTACCACGGTTCCGCGGACCATCTGGTCGGCGTGGCGCGTGTCTACGCCCAGGCGCATGGTCAGGTCGACGGTTTCGTCAAACTTGGCATACTTCACCTGCTTCAGCAGGCCAACCGCCTCGGGCAGTGCATACGCGGGCTTGGTAATAGCCGCGCGCGCCTTCGTAATATTCTTTGAGTCTTTTCTTGCCATTCTTCCCTCGTCTCCCGCCGTCTCT
>Ga0181517_10000779_pt1 | contig 40224 bp, 36 predicted proteins | sample PEATcosm2014_Bin_31_FD_119748 | JGI IMG/M metagenome (GOLD analysis project Ga0181517, IMG submission 119748) | Peatland microbial communities from MTU Mesocosm Facility, Houghton, MI, USA - PEATcosm2014_Bin01_30_metaG | ecosystem: Environmental > Terrestrial > Soil > Wetlands > Peat | place... | reverse complement strand
AGTCGTGTTCATCAACCGCTCCGCCAAGGTGGTGAAGGGCGGCCGACGGTTCAATTTCAGCGCGTTGATTGTCGTGGGCGACAAGCACGGTCGCGTAGGAGTCGGGCTCGGCAAAGCCGGCGAAGTGGCCGACGCGATTCGGAAAGGCGGCGAGGTGGCCCGGTCCGCGATGGTCGGGGTCAGCTTGAAAGGCCCGACGATTCCGCACGAGGTTTTCTCCCATTATTGCGGCGCGAAAGTCCTGCTGCGTCCGGCTTCCGCTGGCACCGGGATTATTGCCGGCAAGACTGTCCGGGCGGTGCTGGAATCGGCGGGAGTCAAGGACGTGCTGAGCAAGTCGCTGGGATCAAAGAATGCGGCCAATGTGGTGAAAGCCACGCTGGAGGCCCTGCTGAGCCTGCGGCTGCGCGAGGACATTTACAAAGGCCGCGGCCTGTCGATCAAGAAGGTGGAAGCGCCGAAGCCGCCCGAGGCGGTTCCGGCAGCCCCTGCCGCTCCGGCCCAGGGTTGAAGCGGTAAAGCCGTTGTTTTGACGAATTGAACTCATTGAACCTATTTAACTCGTAAGTTAGCCCATGCGTTTACATGATTTGAAACCCCGTCCGGGTGCCAAGCATCGCCGAAAGCGGTTAGGCCAGGGCGAAGCCAGCGGCCACGGCAAGACCAGCGGACGTGGCGGAAAAGGCCAGACCGCCCGTTCCGGCAGCTCCATCCGCATCGGGTTTGAAGGCGGCCAGATGCCGCTCATCCGGCGCATTCCCAAGCGCGGCTTTAACAACACACGGCATGGCATCCGCTACCTGCCCGTCAACCTGGAAGCGCTGAATCGTTTCGACGACGGAGCCCGGGTGGATGAGGCGGCCCTACGGGCTGCCGGGCTGGCCAACGGCCGCGGTGACGGGATCAAGATCCTTGGCGACGGAGAGCTGACACGCAAGCTGATCGTCAGCGCCCATTCGTTCAGCGCCTCGGCAAAGACCAAGATCGAAGCCAAGGGCGGCACGTGCGAGTTTCTGGTTCCCCCGCGGCCTCCGCGGGCCAAGCCGGCTCCGCCGCCGCCACGTCCGCCCAAGCCAGCAGAGGGCGAGGCCAAAGGCGCCAAGCCTGCCAAAAAGGCGAAATCCGAAGGCGGGGAACAGCCTGCAGCCGGCGGCGAGGGTAAACCCGCCAAGCCCGCCAAGAAGCCCAAGCCCGAGGCTGCGAAACCCGAGGGTCAGGCGCCCGAAGCGCCCAAGTCCTGAATTTGATGCGACTGCCACCACCATCTAACCTGATCTGCCCGGCTCTGGATTCCGGATTTTGGAATTCTCATGAATTGTGGAATCTGGATCCCGGTTTTTAGTTCCCCATGCTCTCCGCTATTGCCAATACTTTCAGCAACTGCTTCAAGATTCCCGAACTGAAGTCGCGGATTGTGTTTACCCTGCTAGTGCTGGCCGTCTGCCGCCTGGAGGCAGTGGTGCGCGTTCCGGGGCTGGACGGGGGCGCTCTGGCGCACTTTTTTGAGACGCACGCCGGGGCAGGGGGTGTGCTGGGGATGTATAGCATGTTTACCGGGGGCGCGCTCGAGCACTGCGCCATCGGCGCGTTGGGCATCATGCCTTACATCAGCGCGACGATCATCATCCAGTTGATGACCGCGGTGGTTCCCACTCTCAGCAAGCTGGCCCGCGAGGAAGGCGGGCGCACGAAGCTGATCCAGTACGGCCGTTACCTGACGGTGCTGCTCTGCCTGGGCCAAGGTTTTTTCATGGCGCTGGGCTGGGAACATCCTGAGAAGCTGTTTGGCGACTTTACCGGCCAGCTCGTGCTTTACAAGGCCTCGCATATCTGGCTTTACCGGCTTCAGACCACGTTTTTCCTGACCACGGGCACCATGCTGTTGATGTGGTTGGGTGAACAGATTACCGACCGAGGCATTGGCAACGGTGTTTCGCTCATCATCACCATCGGCATCCTGGCACGGTTGCCGCAGGCGTTTGTCGCCCTCAAGGATATGTTCTTCCCGAGCGGTGGGGAGACGCGGTTCCACCTGATCGGCAGCGGCATGCTTCTGATCGGCCTGTTGGTGGTGGTGGTGGCCGGGGTCATTGCTATTACGCAGGCCCAGCGCAAGGTGCCGGTCCAATACGCCCAGCGGGCGGTTGGCCGCAAAGTTTATGCGGGAGGCACTTCGTTCATGCCCCTGAAGGTCAATTACTCGGGTGTCATGCCGATTATTTTCGCACAGGCCATCCTGATGTTCCCGCAGAAGTTCTTTCTTCTGGCCGGGCAGGCGCTGGGCGGTCCGCACGCCTCGGCGGCGGCGGCGTTCGTTTCGCACACGTTTGTGAGCTTGTCGAACCTGCTTCAGGAGCGGTCGTTCTTTTACATGGCCATCTACGGGCTGATGATTCTGTTTTTCTCGTATTTCTGGGTGGCGACGCAGTTCAACGAGCTGCAGATTTCGGATGACTTGAAGAAGAATGGCGGGTACATCCCCGGGGTGCGACCGGGCCAGGCCACTAGCGATTATTTGCACAATGCCATGAGCCGGATTACGCTGGCTGGCGCGGTATTTCTGACGGTCATTGCCGTGATCCCGAACCTGTTGTACAGTCAGTTGCAGGTGCCGTGGCAGGTGGCGAGCTTCTTTGGGGGCACGAGCATGCTCATTTTGGTGGGCGTGTTGCTGGATACCATGCGCCAGATGGAGACTCATTTGCTCATGCGCCATTATGATGGGTTCCTGAAGAAAGGGCGGCTCAAGGGACGGTTTTGAAGTGTTCCGGACCCTGGTCTTCGGCCCGCTTTGCCGGTGAAAAGGCCTGATTGCGGGGCAAAGATTAAGAAATGGGCATACGCCGATGATCATTTTGAAGAGCGAGCGGGATTTGGAAGCCATGCGGCCCGCATGTGCGGTGGCTGGGGCGGTGTTGAACGATGTGGCCGCATTTGTCCAACCCGGCCAGACGACCCGCGAGGTTGATGAATTTGCGGCGGCGCGGATCAAGCATTACGGTGCGCGGAGCGCGTTTTTGGGCTATCGTATTGGCAATCGGAAGTATCCTTGCCAGATGTGCATCTCGGTCAACGAACAGGTTGTGCATGGTCTGGCCGGGACTCGGCAGTTGCATTTTGGAGACATCGTGAGCCTGGATGTCGGGGTTGTTTACAACGGGTTCATTGGCGACACGGCCCGGACGGTTGCGGTGGGTGGTTGCAGTGTGCTGGCCCAGAAGCTGATGGATGTGACGGAAAAGTCCCTTCACGAGGGCATCGCCCAGGCGATCGCCGGCAACCGGGTGTCGGACGTTTCGCGCGCGGTGCAGAACTATGTGGAAGGCAACGGGTTCAGCGTGGTGCGGGAGTTCGTCGGCCACGGTGTTGGCCAGTCGATGCACGAAGAGCCGCAGGTGCCGAATTTTGTGGACGGCAAGTCGTCGCCCAAGCTGCGGCCGGGCATGACCATCGCGATTGAACCGATGGTGAACAGCGGTTTGCCGGCCGTAAAAATGTTGAATGATGGCTGGACAGTTGTCACCCAAGATGGTTCACTGTCGGCTCATTTTGAGCATACGGTTCTGGTGACCGAGGGTCAGCCGGAGATATTGACATGGCCCGAATCGATGCTTTCGAAGTCGAAGGCGTAGTGCTCGAAGTGTTGTCCGAGAAGACCTGCCGTGTGGAATTGGCCAACGGCCATCGGCTGCTCGGCTTTTTTGCCGGCAAAGGCCGCAAGCCGCATGCCGGGCTCGCGCCGGGGCAGAAGGTCCGGCTCGAATTGTCGCCCTACGACCTGTCGGAAGGGCGAATGACTGTGGAAACAGAAACGAAGATTTAAGATTATGAAAGTACGCGCATCGGTCAAAAAGCTTTGCGAGAATTGCAAGATTATCAAGCGCAAGGGCGTGATCCGGGTGATTTGCACCAACGCTCGCCACAAACAGCGCCAAGGCTAACCGCGCGCAACGCTTTAACGTTCCAACGATTTAACTAATATATGGCTCGCATCATCGGCGTCGAAGTCCCTCCCAACAAGCGCATTGATATCGCCCTGCGTTACATTTACGGCATCGGCCCGACCAACGCGGTCGAGATTCTGGCGAAGGCCAAGATTGAGCCTTCGATTCGCGCGAAGGATCTGACGGAGCAGCAGCTCTCGCAGATTGTCCATGCCATCCAGGACGGCAAGTACGTCATTGAAGGCGACCTGCGCCGCGAGATTGGCATGAACCTCAAGCGCCTCCAAGGCATCAAATGTTACCGCGGCATCCGCCACCTGCGCGGCTTGCCGGTGCGCGGGCAGCGCACCCAGACCAACGCCCGTACGCGCAAGGGCCCGCGCAAGACCGTCGGCGTGGTCCGCAGCCCAACCGCCAAGACCGGCATCCACTAACACTTTTAAAGTCCCTTAAGTCCTTTAAGTCTTTTGACTCCTATGGCCGACGAACCGAAAAAGAAACCCGCTCCGAAGAAAGAGGCGAAACCCGAAGCCGCTGGCGAGACGCCCGCCGCCAAACCCTCCGGCGACAACCAGCCTGCGGCGCCGAAGGGGCCCAAGAAAGCCGCTGCGCCTGGCGCTCCGGTGGCCGAAGGCGCTCCCGCTGCTCCGGGGGCAGGTGCTCCCGCCGGTGAAGCGGCCAAGCCGGCCGAAGGCGCTGTCGTGCCTCCGTCGGTTTCCGCTCCTACCGCCGCTGAACTGCTGGCCGATGATTTGGCCGGCAAGAAAATCGTCAAGGCCAAAGGCGCGAAGAACATTCTTAGCGGCGTGGCGAACATCCTGGCGACCTTCAACAATACGTTGGTGAGCATTACCGACATGCAAGGGCATGTGATCGGCTGGTCCAGCGCCGGCCGGGTAGGGTTCAAGGGTTCGCGCAAGAGCACGGCTTACGCGGCACAGCAGGTGGCGCAGGACGCCGCCCGCCAGGCGATGTCCCACGGCATGAAAGAGGTCGAGGTGCGGGTCAAGGGCCCGGGATCCGGCCGGGAATCAGCGATCCGAGCGCTGCAGGCCATCGGCCTGGAGATCACGACGATCAAAGACGTCACCCCCGTGCCGCACAACGGCTGCCGCCCGCGCAAGAAGCGCCGCGTGTAACACTCACCATCAACCATTTATTTTTCTTAAATCATGGCACGCTATACTGGTCCCCGCGTTCGCATCAGCCGCCGATTCGGCGTCCCGATCTTCGGCCCATCAAAATACCTGGAGCGCCGCAACTACGGTCCCGGCGTTCACGGCCCCAAGTCGCGCCGGAAGCACACCGACTACGGCTTGGGCCTGATCGAGAAACAAAAGCTGCGTTACTATTACGGGCTGATGGAGCGGCAGTTCCGCGGGGTTTATGAGCGCGCGCTGAGGCGGCGCGGCGTCACCGGCGAGCAGATGCTTCAGATTCTGGAGACGCGCCTGGATAACGTCTGTTATCACCTTGGCTTTGCCAACACTCGGGCCGCGGCCCGGCAATTGGTCGCGCACGGCCACGTGCGCGTCAACGGCCGCAAGGTCGACGTGCCGTCATTCGCGCTCAAGGTAAACGACGTGGTCGAGATCAAGAATTCGAACGCCGCGCGCCAGTTGGCGTCCAAGAACCTCGAAACAGCCACCAGCCGCGCGGTGCCGGATTGGATGTCGTTGAACAAAGAGGCGCTCAAGGGCGTGGTGATGCGCATTCCGACTCGGGACGAGATCCAGCCCATCGCCAACGAGCAGGCTGTCGTCGAATTTTATTCCCGGTAAAAGAACATAACGGAGAACGGGAGCGCTGGATTGAAGTCCGGTGCTCCGGGACTCCAAAACAATTATACGGGTCCGACCGGCTGCCGGGAATGAAGGCCGGGAGGGCCAGGTTACAATTGTTGAAAGGAAAGTATGCCAGTACGTCTGGGACGTTTTGAAATGCCGAAGCGGTTGACCAAAGAAGAGGCCACCGCCACCGAAACCTACGCCAAGTTCATCGCCGAGCCCTTTGAAACGGGCTACGGCCACACTGTCGGCAACTCTTTGCGCCGCGTGCTCCTCTCCTCGCTGGAAGGCGCGGCGGTCAGCTCCATCAAGGTGGATGGGGCGATGCACGAATTCGCGACCATCGACGGCGTTGTCGAGGATGTGACCGACATCGTTCTGAACCTGAAGAAAATCCTTTTCAAGGCGCACTCGCGCGACCCGCAGACGCTTTTGCTGTCGGCGAACAAGGAAGGTGAAGTCACCGCCGCTGATATCCAGCTCAACCAGAACGTGGAGCTGGTGAACCCGACCCAGCACATTTGCACGCTGGACAAGAAGAAGAAGTTCGAGATGGAGCTCGAGGTCAAGGTTGGCCGCGGCTTCCTTCCGGGCGACGAGAACAAGAAGCCGAATCAGCCGATCGGCGTCGTTGCCATCGACTCGCTCTTCTCACCGGTCACGCGCGTCCGCTACCTGGTGGAGAACGCCCGCGTCGGCCAGCGCACCGATTACGATCGCCTCATCCTGGAAGTCTGGACGGACGGCCGCATCTCTCCCGATGACGCCCTCACCCAGGCCTCCGCCATCCTCCAGCACCACCTCGATGTCTTTGTCGGCTACGACAAGAACGCCGTCGAGTTCGAGGAAGTGGTTGATAAACAGGACGAGGAGAAGACCAAGCTCAAGAAGCTGCTCAACATGAGCGTCAACGAAATCGAGCTGAGCGTCCGGGCGGCCAACTGCCTCAACAACGCCAACATCACCACGGTGGGCCAGCTCGCCATGAAGACCGAGCAGGAGATGCTCAAGTACCGCAACTTCGGCAAGAAGTCGCTCAACGAGATCAAAGAAAAGCTGGCGGCACTGGGTCTGACTTTGGGCATGACTTTCGAGCCCGACCTTTTGGAAGCGCCCAAGGAAGAGACCTCGGGCATTGTTACCCGTCCTTAAGTTCCACACTCTATACGTCCCGTTTATGCGACATCTCAAGCGAACCGCCAAGTTGGGCCGCACCGGCGAACACCGGAACGCCATGCTGGCCAACCTGGTTTGCAGCCTTATCAAACAAAAGCGCGTCACCACCTCTCTGGCCAAGGCCAAAGCGGCTCGGTCCGTCGCGGAAAAAATGGTCACCCTCGGCAAGAGCGGAACCATTCATGACCGCCGGATGGCCGTCGCCCGCCTCCACCAGGAGGAGGCCGTGCGCGTTCTATTCAACGAAATCGTCCCCGCTCAGAAAGAGCGCCGGGGCGGCTACACCCGCATCGTGAAGCTCGGCCAACGCCAGGGCGATGCCAGCCAACAGGCCATCCTCGAATGGGTCGAGCTCGGCGCCTTGGCGGCTCCCGCCGAAGCCAAGACCGAGGCTGAAACGAAGCCCGCTGAAGCCCAGCCTGCCGAAACGAAGCCGGCTGAGGCCAAGCCCGCGGAGGCGAAGGCCGAAGCGCCCGCCGCCAAGTAGCGGCCCCGGGATTTCCGAATTCAAAGCCCGTCCGAACGAGGACGGGCTTTTTTCTTATAGGAGCGCGGACGCCTCGTCCGCGCGTTCCTATATGCAAAGGCGCCGCAGTACGGGATAATCACGACTGCTCCCAAAACGTCAAAACGTTCCCTTTTCGTCGGTTTCGATCGCTCCTGCGTCTCAGCCGCCGTCGCTGGACGATCCGCCCGCCTTGACTTGCGCGCGAGCCGAGGTCAGCATGCGGGCGATATGGGTGAGTTGGGTTGTTTTATCCGTCGATGACCTCTAAAGGAAAACCTCTGCTGGTGCTGGTAACCGCCCCGGATCTGAAAACGGCTCGGCGCCTGGCCAGGGCGGCGCTGGAGGCGCGCTTGATCGCCTGCGCGAACTTCGTCCCCGGGATTGAATCGCACTATTGGTGGCGGGGAAAGATCGAAACTGGCGCCGAAGTGCTGATGCTGATGAAAACCACCACGGCTCGCCTCGCCACCCTTGAGAAGCTGATCCTTGCCGGCCATCCCTACGACACCCCGGAATTCGTCGCCCTGCCTGTCAAGCATGCGGCGAAGCGGTATTTGGAGTGGTGGATCGGTAGTGGCGTCAGTTGACTATGATCTTTAGCGGTTTTCGCTGTGTGACTTTTAGGACCGAAGGTCCGGCATTCCTTAGCCCAGGCTAGCGGCCTGGGAACAGACGCCCCGAGCCTCAATGCGACCTGAAGGGTCGCGATAATTGCCGCCTGCCCAGCCCGGTGGATCCAGGTTGGGGAATGCCATTGCGCCTACGGCACTGCCACGCCAACCCGATAGAACTGCGCCGTTCCCGAGTTGGTGTCCACCAGGCTCAAGACCGCGCCGGTCCCCGGAACAGCTTGCTGTCCCGCTACCGGTGTCCATCCTGAGCCAAGGCTTGCGCTCGACATGAGGGTATAGACCCGGTTAGAGGAGCTTTGGAAATTAACCGTTAGCGGCGGCAAGTTCGATACGCCGCTGATCCGGAAAGCGGAATTGGCGTTGGTGGGATTGATATCGGCGATCCAATCCTGCAAGACCGTGAACCCGTTGTTGGCCGGGTCTCTTGTGAAGACCAGCGGATCGGTTGGGTCAAGCCCGTAGCTCAGCAGCCAATTGGTGCCGACCGTGGCCATCAGGTTGAACTCGTAAGCGCCGATGTCGTAGGCCGCCACGCCATCGCCGTTGCCATCCAGAGGGCGCGGAGTGCCGGCGATGTCGTTGGTGATGAATAAGGGGTTTTGAGTGGGAGGCGCGGGATAATGTGGGGGATGCAGTGGATCGGCGCCAGCGTCGATGCAGGGCGAGCCGAAGTGCAAATGGAAGTCGCCGCCGGCGAGGTTTACGAATAAGGGAGCGTTCGTAATACAGCCTGCTCCCATTGGGATTGGAAACATACAGCAATTGTAACAGTAGCCGGCGCCATAGTAATTGGTCTGGGCGTGCGCCGTGCCAACATTGTTGTAATAGACGATCGAGTTCCAGTTCGTGGCAATGGCTCCGAAGAGCCCAGCATCGCAGCATCCGCCGTAGTTATTTGTTGCGAAGTTGTTGACCACGGTGCAGTTCTCCAGGTTGTCGCCGCATGCGCCGCCTCCATAAGAAGCTCGATTGGCGGTCAGGATGCAATTCCAGAGCGTGTTGGAGCAGGAGCCGCCGCCATTAACGGCGTTGTTGCCGGACAGGACGCACGCGTAGAGCTGGCTCAGGGACACGCCGCCTCCGTTGCTGGCGGTGTTGCCGGACACTGGACACTGATACAGAATGCTCTGGAATGCCCCGCCTCCCGCCGCGCCCGCGGTGTTGTTCGAGATCGTGCAGTTGAACAACGTGCTCAGGAGCGCGCCACCGCCATTCCCGCCATTGGCGCTGGCTGAATTGCTTGCCAGGAGGCAATTGTAAAGCGTGCTTTGGGCCGCGCCGGCACCACCGCAGTTATTGCCGGTTGTTGGATTCCAGTAGCTCTTGATCGCCGTGGAGTTCCACAAAAGAGTGCAATTGGAAAGGGTGCCCCCAAAGACACCACCGCCTTGCGAAAAGGCATTGGATCCGAACCAGTTGCTCGTGAAGGCGCAATCGCTGAAGGTTCCCAGGTAGGCGCCACCGCCATTGCTGCCGGATTGGTTTGAGTCGAAGACGCAATTGTAGAAGTTGGCGCCCAGGTGCGCGCCGCCGCCGTTTGCCTGGGCCTGGTTCTGACTGAACACGCAGTTGTAAAAGCTAGATCCCTGGGATGTGCCTCCGCCGTTCGCGTGAGCGCTGTTTTGACTGAAAACACAATTGTAGGACGAGCCCTGGAAAATCCCGCCCCCGTTCGAGCCGGCGACATTGCCGGTAACAATGCAATTGGTAAGCACGCCGCGCGGTTCACAGAAGACGCCACCACCACAACCGCTGTTGTCGTTGGCGGTGCCACCCGTGAGGGTAAACCCCGACAAAATCGCATCGTTGCCGACATACGCACATCTGAAGCTGTATGCGGGCTGAGCGATGGTCACGCCGGGGCCGTTCACGCTCTGCACGATGACGGGGTTGGTCAACGCCAAGCCGTTCATAAAATAGAAGCCGGGGGCCTGAACCCAGCGGTCACTGAGGCTGTAAATCCCATTGGTTACCAGCACCAAGCGACCTGGGGTAGCCCCGGCCCCAATGGCGCTTTGAATGTCTTGGGCAGCCATCGACCAGTTCGTGTAGGGGAAGGTGGGACTCGGGCTGGTTTCATCGACGTAGTAGACGGGTTGTTGCACCACCTGCACTTGTGTCGTCGCGATCAGCGCCTGACCTAAGGCGGGGTAATAGGCGGCCAGCAGCACATTGTACTGCCCTGGCGATGACCATGCGTGGCTTACGGCGTATCGGTTGGTGACCTGCGTTCCGTCTCCGAAATCCCACCAGAAAACCGACGCGCAGCCCGCGATCTGCGCCACAAAGGAAAGTGCATAATTTGCCGCAAAGTTGGTCAGGCCGGATACCGAAAAGATGCGTGGGGGCCAATCGATGGAGGGAACATACTCGTAAGCGCCGATGTCAAACTTTGGGGTGCCGGTTCCGTCGCCGTCGAATGGGCGGATCGCGCCCCGGATGTCGTTGGTGTAAAGGGAACTGCAATCCGTTCCGGCATCGATGCAGGGAGAGCCGCACTTCAGCCGGAAATCGCCGTTCGCCGAATCGACGAAGGCGGGATCGTTCGTAATGTTCCCCGTGCCGGGGAGCAGCAGGAGTGTGCAGCAATGGTCGTACGCGTCGTACGAATCGGGATAAGCATACTCGGGCAATGCATTGAAGTAGATGATGCAATTGATATTCCGACTGTCAACGGTGCCAACATTGGTGTTGCCGGCTATGGTGCAGTTATAGTTCGTACACACGTACGTTCCTCCGCCGGCATAGCCCCCCGTGTAGAACCCGTTGCCAGTGACGAGGCAGTTGTGGAGCAGGCTGAGATCCGCGCCACCACCACCGTAATATCCAGCGGTGTTGTTGCTCAAAACGCAGTTATAGAGGGCGGCGGCAGAAGCGCCGCCGCCCCCTGAGCGGCCCTGGTTAAATGCCAGAACACAGTTAAAGACCTGGCCTCCGGAGATTCCACCCCCGTGGCTTGCCGACAAGTTCCCCATAAGCACGCAGTTGCTTACTATGCCCGACGGTACGGAACAGATGCCGCCGCCAGGCGACGAGTAGTAGCCGTTCGTGACCGTAAACCCGCTGAGGGTTGCGTTCGTGCCGATATAAACCCCCCGCATTTGGTTCCCTCCATCGATCACGGTTGTCTGGGGGCCGTTCACGCTTGTCAGGGTGACAGGGTTGGTCAGGGCTACTCGGTTGTATCCCCATACGCTCGTCATGCCATTGGCATACACCCCGTTCGTCACCAGCACTGTATCTCCCGCCGCAGCCGCCGCGACCGCGTCCTGGATGTTGGTGGCTGCCGTGTCCCAGGTGGCATAGGGCTGTACGGGGTTCGTGCTTTGGAGCGAGACGTAGAGGGTGGCGGCGGGGGCGGAGCAGGCGCACAGAAGCGCCGCGAGGGCGACGAAGCTCCGTACAAGCGTCGCCGGTCCTTGGAATGCGTGCATAGCTTTTGTCCTGTGAAACGTTATTACCTTGCTGACTGGGCTATTGAATCAGGCCGGTGAAATAAGTCAACCTAAAAGATGGGGAAAATGGGGAATGCAAAGGGGGATCGCGGCTGACGGCTGGCGTCGCAGGCTTGCCATGGCCCGATCGCGCCGCGAATGCCGGTTTGCCCTGGAAACGCATTTTAATAAAAAAAGTGCGGTTTCATGTTGACATGGTATTCGCTAAGGTATACAGTGTGGATAGTGTTATGGAAATGCTAACAAGACGGGCCGGAAAGCGGGGCAAAACACGCCAGCCTTTTCGCGGGCGCGAAGGAGCCCGCCGCCTGAATCGACCCGAACAGCCCCCCGCCATGCCCCCCACGCCCCACAGCTACAGCGCCACCTCGTCAGTCAGGCCCCGCGGCGCCGACTTGCCGCGCCGACTTGCCCGGTCCAAGTCAGACGAATGCGGAGGCACAGCGGCCGCGGAAGCAAAGCCGAGGCGGGCCGGCCCTCGACTCCCGGCCCTCGATCCGCCGTTGAATCGTTTCAGGCACCGCGATTTAACGCTTAAAGGTTTCACGTCTTGCCTCGCCGGAGTCCGGCGAGGACAGGTTCACTTGCCTTCGCCAATGTCACCTCGGAATTGCGCCGTTCCTGCACCGTTTCTGCCCCGTTTTCGAGATTTGCTTTTCACTACTCCCTGCTCCCCAACCACTTGCAAAACCGGCCTCGAAAAATGGTGCAATTCGCCGTTGACATCGCCCCTTAAAGTGGCGTCGGCGTCCCGCCGATGTTCGGTCCCCTACGCCGTTCCAACGGCCTCCTCCCCAACACCTGCCAATGTCGCCGCGGAATTAGACCGTTTCTGGACCGTTTCTGGACCGATTTCGATTTCACTTTTCATTAACCACTGCCCTCCAGCCACTTGCAAAACCAATTCCCAAAGCTGGTCAAATTCCTGGTTGACATTGCCATCCCTCGTACTGGCGCCTCGGCAGATCGCCGCGATTCCTTCTTTCGACCGGCGTCGGCGAGGCGTCGCTAAGCCTGTGGGAGGAGCCGGAAGGTCTGCCCTGGGAAGTGTCTTCCGGAACCCAGTCGGCGCCTTCTGAGACGGTAATCCGGCGGAAACCTGCAGTCACTCATGGAAACCTATGGTAACCTACGGTCACCGGAATTCTTTTCTTGCGTCCACCCGAACGTAATTAGAGGAGGTGGACCTCATTATGCGATGGGCTTAACTTCCCATTTGAACCCGGTCGAGTCCCGGGTAGATTGGAAGCGGGTGAATGTTTGGGAGATAATGCCGGTTTTGCTGTTGATGCTGTTCAGCGTGGCGCTGAGCGTCGGGGTGGCCATGGTCGCCTTGGTGGTTCGCCGGGCGCGCGCCAAGCCTCCGGCGGGGAGCTCCTCCAAGGAACAGGGCGGACCTGCTTTCGACCGGACCAGCGTCTTTCCCCGGCCCAATTGCTGGCTGACGGTCCGGAGCCGCAGCTTGCTGGCGGTCCAATCGGCCCTGGGGCTCAACAACCCCAAGCCGTGTTCCTGGCTGGAAGGGTTGGCCGATGATGACCGGCTCTTTATCGCACCGCCGGTCAAGGGCTGGATCCTGGTGTTGGGTTCGGGCCTGCCGGACCCAAGCGATGACGTCGATGCCTGTTTCCGGTTTGTGGTGGATCTGAGCCGCAAGCTCGGCCAGGTGCAGTTTTTCAGCGCCAGCCGGATTTTGCATTATCATGCGTGGGTCCAGGCCGACGGAGGGCGGATCTTGCGGGCCTATGCGTGGGCGGGCCGGACGCTCTGGAAGCAGGGGACCCAAACCCGGGCGGAAAAGGAATTGGACTTGAAGTGCTTCGACTATGCGGAGACGGCGGAGCGGGTTTCGTTCAATCAGCCCGATCTGATCGCCACCAATGCAGACAAGGTGCCGCTGCTGGCAGCGCGCTGGAGCCTGGATCCGGCGCGCATCGAGGAACGCTTCCTCGAGAAAGAGCGCGGCATTGCGGGGGAGCTGTCACGCAGGTATTAGCCGTCCCTCCTCGGCGGGCAGCAGGCCGAGCACAAGGGCACCCGGATCGTCTTCAACCTTCATTCTTTTTTCATCGTCAGCGGGCCGGGGTTTTTCTACTGTCTTGGCCTATGCGTACCGTGATCTATCCCGGGAGTTTTGACCCGATGACCAACGGGCACCTGGATGTGGTGCACCGGGCGGCCAAATTGTTCGACCGCGTGGTGGTGGCGGTGGCGAAAAACGAGAGCAAGCACCCCCTCTTCTCTCTGGAGGAGCGGGTGCAAATGGTGGCCCGGGCCATCCGAGGGGTGGCGAATGCCGAGGCGGATTCCTTTGATGGTTTGCTGGTTCAGTACGCGGAGCGGCGCTCGGCCCAGGCTGTCATCCGCGGGTTGCGCGCGGTGTCGGACTTTGAGTTTGAATTTCAACTGGCTTTGATGAATCGTAAGTTGAATGAGCGTATCGAGACGATCTTTATGATGCCAAAGGACACCTATACCTTCCTGAGCTCGCGAATTATCAAAGAAATCGCGCACCTGGGTGGGGACGTTAGCGCGTTTGTCCCGGCCCACGTGCGTGCGGCGCTCGCCGGTAAGATGGCGCGTGGAGTGGGGCCGGAGGAGTGAGTTGCCTGCGTTCGACGGGCTGGTGAGATGGCCGTCGGCAAGCGGCCCTCGCGGCCTGGGAATTTGATGACTTGAAAACCTGACAATCTGACAACGAAACCCGCTTTGTTATGCCATTAACTATCAATCTGCGTCATTTGGAGGAAGATTCAATCCACCTGCGAGGCGAGTTGCCCGTGGAGGAGTTGGACCTGGATCCGCGGGACGAGGTCATCCAGGTGGGGCCGCCTTTGGAGTACGATATGGAGGTCCAAAAGATGGAGGATGGCCTGCTGCTACAAGGGAGGCTGCGCTTGAAACTTCAATGCGAGTGCGTCCGCTGCCTCAAGCCGGTGGAATTCCCGGTGGAACTGCCCCATTGGACGCTGCACCTGCCGTTTCAGGGCGAAGATGCGGTGGTGGTAAACAATGATTGCGTGGACTTGACGCCCTACCTCCGGGAAGATATTCTGCTGGAGTTTCCGCAACATCCGTTGTGCGACCCGGAATGTCGGGGGCTGCCGAAGACATTGATTGGCAAGCCGAAGAAACCCAGCAAGGCCGATCCGACGGAAGCGAATTCGTCGGCGTGGGCCGAGCTGAACAAACTGAAATTTAAAACTTAAGATCACGAATTATGGGTGTTCCGAAACGAAAACCATCGAAAAGCCGCCAACGCATGCGCCGCGCGTATAACAGCGCGCTGACGCTGCCCCAGCTCAGCACCTGCCCGCAATGCGCGGCCCCTTATATCCCCCACCGGGTCTGCCCGGCTTGTGGCTACTATAAAGGGCGCCAGGTCATTTCGGTGACCGCTGGAACCTGAGCTTCCAGGTTGGCGCGGAGCAGCCCTGTCCGCGTCGTGTCAGCTTATGCGAATCGCAGTGGATGTCATGGGTGGCGACCACGGCTGCGGGGTTGTCATTGAAGGCGCCCGGCGGGCGCTTAAGGAAGACCGCAAGATCTCCACGCTGTATCTTGTCGGCAACAAGTCCGAGATCCACGCCGCCCTGCCTCGGCGGGGTTTTCGCGACCATCGCGTGCGGGTCATCCATGCCGGCGAGGTGCTGACCATGGAGGACAAGCCGGTTGCCGCGGTGCGCAGGAAGAAGGATTGCTCCATTGTCCGGGCCATTGAATTGGTGCGCGAGGGCAAGGCCGACGCGCTGATTTCGCTGGGTAACACAGGCGGCATTTTCGCCGCCGCGACGCTGAAGCTGGGCCGCATTGCGGGTGTGGACCGCGGCGGAATCGCCGCGTTTATCCCCCGGGAGGAGCATGAGTTCGTCTTGCTGGACGCCGGCGCGAACATCGAGTGCAAGCCGCTGCACCTGGCCCACTACGCGGTGATGGGCAGCATTTACTCGCGGGAGATTCTCGGTCGCAAGAGCCCGCGGGTTGGCATTCTGAGCATCGGCACCGAGGATTCCAAGGGCAACGAACTGACGCTTGAGGCCTTCAGGCTCTGCAAGCAGTTGGACATCAATTTCATCGGCAATGTCGAGGGGCATGATCTTTTTCGGGACCACGTGGATGTGGTGATTTGCGACGGGTTTGTGGGGAATATTGTGCTGAAGACCTGCGAGAGCCTGGCCCTGGCGATGTTCTCGATGCTCAAGCACGAGCTGACGGCGAATCCGCGGCGCCAGTTGGGGGCGCTGCTGGCCCAAAATGCCTTTCGCGCGATTCGTCGGCGCATGGATCCCGAGGTCTATGGCGGGGCGCCGTTGCTCGGCTTCAATGGCACTGTCTTCAAAGCCCACGGTTCGGCGCGGGAGCGCGCCATCGCGAATGCTATCCGGGTCGTAACCGAGAACCTCCAACATCAGGTCAACCAGCTCATCGCCCAGGAAATCACGCGCGCCAATGAGCGCCTGGCGTGTATCGAACCCGTCGCGGCGCCAGCCTTGTCCCCCGACTGACCCGGAGCGCGGCATGGGCACCTTTTCCCAGATGCTTGGCCTGTTCCACTCCCGCCATGTTGGAGAGATGAGAACGATTGCGGACGGGGTCTGACGTTTGCCGGCAACTATTAACCATTAACCATCAACCAATTCCTACTGCTGTTGAGCTCAACTCCCGCACCCAAGTTCAAGAATCCGCGAGCCAAGTTTAATTTCCAGGGCCGCACCTGCTCGATCGCAGGTGTCGGTTCATACGTTCCCGCGAGAATACTGACGAACGGCGACCTGGAAAGAATGGTGAACACTTCGGACGAATGGATCACCACCCGCACCGGGATCAAGGAGCGGCACCTGGCGGCCAAAGACGAGTTTACTTCCGATCTGGCAACTCATGCGGCACTCCAGGCGATGCAGATGGCCGGCGTAACGGCCGAACAACTCGACCTGATTGTGGTTGCGACTATTACGCCGGACATGCCTTTTCCTTCGACGGCATGTCTGGTCCAGCGCAAGATAGGCGCCCGGCGCGCCGCCGCCTTTGACGTTGAGGCGGCCTGTTCGGGCTTTATTTACGCTCTGGAGGTCGCGCAGCAGTTCATCATGTCCCGCACCTACGACACCGTGCTGGTTTGCGGCGCGGAGAAGCTCTCTTCCATCGTCGATTGGCAGGATCGCAATACGTGCGTGCTTTTTGGCGATGGCGCCGGGGCGGCGGTGCTGCGCAACCGCGCCAACGCCCATGGCCTGCTCACGGCCGTGATGGGGGCTGACGGCACGAGGGCGGACCTGCTCTTCATGGCCGCCGGCGGCAGCCGCTGTCCGGCGACGGCTGATTCTGTCGCCGCCCGCATGCACTATCTTCGGATGGAGGGAAAAGAGACCTTCAAGTACGCGGTGCAGGCCATGCTTACCGCCGCCCAGGAGGCGTTGCGCCGGTGCGAAATCGATATCTCCCGCATCAAGTGCATCATTCCACACCAAGCCAACCTCCGGATCATCGATGCGGTGGTCCATCGCCTTGGCGCCAAGCCTGAGCAGGTGTTTGTCAACCTCCAGAAATATGGCAATACTTCGGCCGCTTCGGTGGCGATCGCGCTGGATGAGGCGGTCCGCTCCGGGCGGGTCCAGCACGGGGACCTGATACTGCTGGTGGTGTTCGGCGCGGGGTTGACCTGGGGGGCGGCAGTGATTGAATGGTGAGCCGGCTGGATTATAAATGCCGTATTGACTTTTCAGACATTTGTGATAGACTAATCTTCGCTGTATGAGCGCGAGAAATGCTGAAGTAGCGGGTTCGGTCCACCAATTCACCGTTGAAGCGCGCCAGACGCGCCTTTCCCTGTCACCGGATGAGGTGATTATCCAGAAGAACGGCATTGAGTTTCGCAGCAGCACTGCTTTTTCGCCTTGGGCGGAGATGACCATGACGCTGCAATCGCCGCGTGACGGCGCCAAGGTTCATTGCACGGGCGTGGTGATTTCATGCACGGGCAACAAACATACGGGCTACCACGTTTCGATGGTTTTTACCGGCCTTTCCAAGCAGGCGGAGGCGCGCCTCAGCGCTATGGCCTTCTCCCAGTTGAGTTGAGCGCGGCGAGGTAAGGATCCTTTCCCGAGAGAATTGGTAGGGATGCCGCGGAGCATCCGGGTGGTTCACCAAAAAAGAGATTTAATGGGAGCTTGACTGTTTTTATCTTCGTATTTAACTTATCCCTAGAACGGTACAGATTGCTGGTTCGCCAGTACGCCAAAGTCGGAAGAGCTTGATCTGCCGACTTTTTTGTTCCCCTGAAAGGGGGATCGACCGTAAGAGATGTATGAACGCCGACTTTTTAGCCGTCTTGGAATTCTGGGAACGCGAGAAGGGCATCAACCGGGACACCCTGGTTGGGGCTGTGCAGGAAGCTTTGCTGTCCGCGGCCAAAAAGGCTGTCGGCCCGGCTCGGGAATTACGCGTGGCTATCGACCAGAAGAACGGGGATATCCGCGCCTACGCTAAGCTGATTGTATCCGAAAAGGTCATCTCCAACCATGATCAGATCTCGGTGTTCGATGCCCGGCGGCTTAAGGCCGACTCTCAGGTTGGCGACGAGTTGGAAGTCGAAGTGACGCCGGTCGGTTTCGGCCGCATTGCGGCTCAGTATGCCAAGCAGGCGCTGATGATGCAGATCCGTCGCGCTGAGAAGCAATTGATTTTCACGGAGTTCAAGGACCGGGTGGGAGATATCATCAGCGGCACCGTGCGGCGTTTCGAGCGCTCCGATGTGCTGGTGGATCTGGGCAAATACGAGGCATTGCTGCCCAACCGGGAGCGCGTTCCGACGGAAGAGTACCAGATTGGCGAGCGCATCCGCTGCTACGTCAAGGCGGTGGAGCAGGGGCCCCACGGCCCGGAAATCATCCTTTCCCGTTCCGACCCTCGTTTTGTTCTCAAGCTGTTTCAGCTTGAAGTTTCCGAGATTAATGACGGGACGATCGAGGTCAAGGGGATTGCCCGAGAACCCGGTTTCCGCACCAAACTGGCGGTCTGGACCCGAGACGAGAAGGTCGATCCGGTCGGCGCCTGCGTTGGTTTGCGCGGGCAAAGGGTCAAGAACATCGTTCGGGAACTCAACAACGAGAAAGTGGATATTATTCGGTGGGACCCGAACATTCGGAATTTCATCACCAATGCGCTGGCGCCGGCCAAGCTGAAAGCGTTTGAAATTGACGAAGCGAACAAGCGGACGCGGATCACCGTTAGCGAAGATCAGCTTTCGCTGGCCATCGGGAAGCGCGGCCAGAACGCGCGGCTCACATCGAAGCTGACCGGCTGGCAAGTGGACATCGAGCCAGAAGTGGTGGTGACCAAGGGATTTGAAGAGCAGGTGGCGGAAGCGGTGGAACAGTTGGCGGCGATTCCGGGGATTACCCGTGAGCAGGCCGACCTGCTGGTTCGCAACGGACTGAACCGGCTGGAGGCTTTGCTGCAGGTGGACGCGAGCTATTTGGCCGGCATCCCGGAGTTGGGCGAACAGGCGGGAGCGATACTGGAGGCGGCGCGGGCCGAGGCGGCTCGCCGCACGCTCAGCGTGGGCGAAACTCCAGTTTCGGGTTGATGTGTTTGCTGGTCAGAGAAGTGGTAACGTGTTAGGATTGAGCCTATGAAGGCTGCAAGGCAAGAAAGGCCGGTAGCGATAGAGAAGAATTATGCCCGTTCGGATTTACGACATTTCAAAGAAGCTCGGCTTGGAGAACAAAGAAGTTCTGTCCAAGGCCAAAGAGTTGGGCATTGCCGCCGCGCGGGTCGCCTCGAGCTCGCTGGATAAGATTACCGCCGAGTATCTCGAAGACAAACTCAAGGAGGCGCATCCCAATCTTGCAGCTCCGCCGGCGCCCAGCGCTCCGGTCGCCACGCCGCCACCGCCTCTGGCTCCGGTTGTTGTTCAGCCGGTTGAAGCCGAGCCGATTACGATCATTACGGCTCCGCCGCCGCCTGTCGAGGTGGCTGAGGCTCAGCAACCCGTTGCCGAGACGGCTACCGCGGTGCTCGAGCCGGAAGTTGCCCCGGCGCCTACCGCAATATCTCCAGCTCCCGCGAGCGAAGCCTCCGCACCGGTTGACGTGGTCAGCGAACCTGCGCCGGCAGTCCAGCCGGAACCGATGGTTCCCGCCGAGCCTCCGCCTCCGCCCCCTCCACCGCCGGGCCCAAGGGTTGGCGACAAGGTCGGGTTCATTCACTTGCCGCCCAAGCCGGGCGCCAAGGTTGGGGAGAAGGTAGGCAGTGTCAAATTACCGGCTCGACCGGGCGAGACCAGGCGAGGGGATCTCCGTGGAGGCCGAGCGCCTGGGGCTCCGGCGCCCAGGCTGTCCGGCCAGCCAAAGGCAACCGGCGGCGGAAGAGCGGGAGGGGCTCCTGCCACTGGTCCCAAGATTGTTCTGCCGGCCGATGCCCGTGTCATCACCATCAAGCCGCCTATCGTGGTGCGAGAGCTGGCCGAGCAGCTGAAGCAGAAGCCGTTCAAGATCATCGCTGACCTGATGCAAATGGGCGTTTTCGCCACGGTTAATCAGGCCATTGATGAAGCCGTTGCCCAAAAGGTCTCGGCTGTTTATGGATACCGGTTTGAGGTGGAAAAGCGCGAGCGCGGCAGCGGTCTGGTCCACGCCCCGGTTAAGAAGGTTGAGCTGGACATCGAGGACAAGCCTGAAGACCTGGCGCCGCGCGCGCCGGTGGTGACCATCATGGGCCATGTTGATCATGGGAAGACCACGCTGCTGGACGTCATCCGCAAATCGAATGTCGCGGCGGGCGAAGCCGGCGGCATTACGCAGCACATCGGCGCCTACACGATTTCCTTCCCGCATCCGGAGCGAAAGAACGAGCTGGCCCAGATCACGTTCCTGGATACGCCGGGCCATGCCGCCTTCAGCTCAATGCGAGCCCGCGGCGCTAATGTGACGGACATCGTGGTGCTGGTTGTCGCGGCCAATGATGGCGTGATGCCCCAGACGGTGGAGGCGCTCAACCACGCCCGCGCCGCCAAAGTCCCTATCCTGGTTGCCGTCAACAAGATGGATCATCCCAATGCAAACGCCCTCAAGGTCCGCCAGCAGTTGCAGGACAAGGGGCTGGTCCCGGATGATTGGGGCGGCGACACGATATACGTGGATGTTTCGGCTTTGACCAAGCAAGGCGTCGATAAGCTCATCGAGATGATTTTGCTGCAGGCGGACCTGCTGGAGCTCAAGGCCAATCACAATCGCCGCGCCAAAGGCAATGTCATCGAATCCGGGCTGGAACCCGGCGGGCCGACGGCCACGGTTCTCGTGCGCAAGGGCACGCTGCGAGTCAGCGACGTCATTATCTGCGGCCAGTACTACGGCCGTGTTCGCGCGCTCATCAACGAAGAGGGGAAGCGCCAGAAAGAAGCTGGGCCTTCCGTTGCGGTGAAGGTTCTCGGTCTGAACGGCGTTCCGGAAGCCGGCCTCGAATTCAGCGTGGTGGAGGATGAAAAGGCCGCTCGCGATCTGGCCGAACAGCGCGCCGAGGAAGCCAAAGCGCTGGGCCAGGAGCCGGCCCGCGCCAAGGTCACCCTTGAGAATCTCTTTGCCCAGCTTGCCTCAACCTCGACCAAGGCCCTCAAGGTGGTCGTCAAAGCCGATGCCCAGGGCTCGGTCGAAGCGATCGTCGAAGCCCTCAAGAAAATCGATTCCAAGAAAGTCGCGCTGGAAATCATCCACAGCGCCGTCGGCACGATTACCGAATCCGACGTCGCCCTGGCTTCCGCTTCGGATGCGATCATTCTCGGCTTCCATACGCGGGTGGATAGCGGAGTGGCGGATAAGGCCAAACACGAAGGGGTTCAGATCAAGCTCTACGCCATCATTTACGAACTGATCGACCAGGTGAAAGAGGGCATGGCTGGCCTGCTTGAGCCCGACCTCAAGGATCTCACCGTTGGTGTCGCCGAGGTTCGCAAGATTTTCGAGCTTTCGAAGGGCAACCCGGTGGCGGGTTGCATGGTTACGAGCGGTCGCATCGTGAAAGGCAAAGTCCGCATTCGCCGCCGGAAGGAGATCATTTACGAGGGGCTTACCCAGTCGTTGCGCCGGTTCCAGGATGAGGTCAATGAAGTGCGCGCGGGCATGGAATGCGGCATCCGCATTGAAGGCTTCAGCGACTTCCAGCCCGGCGATAACATCGAGTGTTACGCGATTGAGAAGGTGGCCCAGAAACTATGATAACCACGCCGAACTGCCGGATCGCCGGGGTATTTGACCGGTAACCGGCTCGAGGCACAAGCGCCCTGCGCTTTCACGCCGCACGTTCTAACGTTGTCCTACAATGCCTTCCCTCCGCATCCAACGCGTCCGCGAGTTGCTCAAGCGGGAGATCGGCGAAGCCATTCGCCGCGAGTTCCCCGTCAGCGAGGCCGGCCTGATTACCGTCAACGACGTCGATGTCGCCGGCGATTTGCACTCCGCCGTTGTGTTTATCAGCATCCTTGGCAACGCCGACCAGCAGAAGCAAGGCCTTTCGCTTCTCACTCGGCATCGCAAGCGCATCCAGGGCCTGGTTGGCCGCGCAGTGGTTTTGAAGTACACTCCCACGTTGAAATTCCTTGTCGACGACTCAGTCGTTCGCGGCAACAAGGTCCTCCAGATTATCGAGGACCTGGAGAAGACCAACCCGAACACGCCGGAGCAAGCCCTATGAGCGGCGCCGGCGATATCGATGCTTTGGTGCAAGCGGATTTGAAAGTATCCGAGTGCTTACTCCTGACTGCGTCATGAAGCCCCACCCTAAGATCATCGATCGCATCCTTGAGACTGTCCGTGAGAGCCGCACCTTTTGCGTCGTCGGCCACGTTCGCCCGGATGGCGATTGCGTCGGCTCCCAGCTCGGTTTGACACTGGCTTTGCGCAACGAGGGCAAGAAAGTCGTTTGCTGGAACGAAGACCGCATTCCGCAGAAGTACGAATTCCTCGATCCGGACAAGGATTTTCAAAAGCCGCGGCCGGGGCAGCAATTCGATTGCGTTATCGCCACCGACGCCGCCAGCTTCGAGCGGGTGGGGATCGTAGGCAAGTGCGTTGCGGCCCGCAAGCTTCTGATCAATATCGACCACCACGAGAGCAACACCCGCTTTGGCGATATCAACTGGGTTTCGGCGCGCGAGCCGGCTACCGGCGAGCTAATCTTCCGTTTGCTTAAGGTCGCCAAGTGGCCAATCACCAAGCCGATTGCCGACTGCCTATTCACGGCCGTCTCCACGGACACCGGATCTTTTCAATACTCCAGCACACGTCCCGGCACCTATCATGTGGCCGGCGAACTGGTTCGGCGGGGCGCCAACCTGGCCAAGATTTGCGACGAAGTCTACCAATCCTATCCGCTCTCTCGGGCGCGGCTGCTGCGACACATCTACAGCCATTTCCGCCTGACTCACCACGACCAGATCGCTTATTTTTGGCTGAAGAAAGCCGACTTTGCGCGCAGCGGCGCCGAAAGCGACGACACTGAGGGACTGATCGACCATATCCGGGCGATTGCGCCGGTAGTCATTGCCTGCGTTTTCGAGGAAATCGAACCGGATCTGACGCGGATCAGCCTCCGCTCGAAGAGCGAGCAGGTGAACGTCAACGAGGTTGCCGCCCAATTCGGCGGCGGCGGGCATCCTGCCGCCGCAGGCGCCCGCATCCGCGGCACGCCCCTCTCGACTCAACGTCGAGTCATCGCCGCTTTGAAGCGAGCCTTGGATTCACTGAAATAGCCGATTGGAACGGCTCACAACTGCTTCATCGCGGTATCCATTGCCGCAAACAACTGCGCCATGGTGGCGTCTGTCTCGTCACCCATGTTGGAGACGCGGAAGGTGGTGCCTTTGATCTTTCCGTAGCCGCCGTCGATTAGGAATCCCCGGTCTTTGACCAGCTTTTGCAGCTTGGGCACATCCACCACTCTGCCGCCGCTCTTGGCGCCGTTGTTGACGCATGTGAGGGTGAGCGACTCGAATCCCTGGTCTGGGAACAGCGTAAAGCCGTGCCGGGCTGCCCAATCCCGCGTCATTTGATTAGTCCGCCGGTGGCGCGCGTAACGGGCTTCCAGGCCTTCGGCAAAGATATCTTCCAGCTTTGACGCCAGCGCGAATACGTGGCCGATGCTTGGCGTGCTGGGGGTCATGCTCTGCTCGGCGTTTTTCTGGAACTCCACGAAATCGAAGTAATAGCCGCGGTCCTTGACCGTCGCCGCCTTGGCCAGCGCCGCAGGCGAGCAGACGAAGACGGCGGTGCCGGGCGGCAGCGCGAACGCTTTCTGGGTTCCCGCCAGCAACACGTCGATTCCCAGCTCATCGAACTTAATCGGCACCCCGGTCAATGAACTGACCGAGTCAACGACAAACATGACCTCGGGGTACTTCTGCTTGAGCGCGGCGATCTCAGCAAGGGGGCTCATGACTCCGGTTGATGTCTCGTTGTGAATGACGGTCAGGGCGTCGAATTGGCCGGTGGCCAGCTTCTTGTCCACGTCGGCGGCTCGGATGGGCGAACCCCAGGGTGCTTGCAGGGCCTCGGCCTCCTTGCCGCAGCGCTTCGACACATCGAACCATTTATCCGAAAAGGCGCCGCACATGCAATTGAGCACCTTTTTGGACACCAGGTTGCGGATAGCCCCCTCCATCACACCCCAGGCGGAGGAGGTGCTGAGGTAGACCAATTGCTTCGTATAAAGCAATTGCTGAAGCTGGGGCTGGATGCTCGCGTAGAGGTCTTTGAACCCTTGTCCGCGATGTCCAATCATCGGCGAGCAAAAGGCGCGGAATGTCTTCTCGCTGACTTCGACCGGACCCGGAATGTGCAGTTTTACATGTCCCATAAGCGGCTGAAATTTCTCACAAGCCCGGCCCCAATGGCAAGCCATTTGGTGAGGGAATTCCTCGGCGCAAGAATCGCCCTGAGTAAACAGGACGCCGCGTCAAAAGGGCTTTGCCTTTTCAGAGCTCGGACATTCTCGTGTTCTGGCGCGTGCCTACCACTTGCTCGGCAGCCTCAAGCACCGCTCCACGCGTTCTGTGCCGGACTTCTGTCCCGGCCAAAAGGCGGTGTGTTCCTTCAAAGGGGATTTGATCGAGTCGAGCGCCTGAAGTTGAGTTGGCTCCAGGCGGTAGCTGCGGGTTTCCAGCAATCGCTTCGCCTGAGCTGGCATGCAGCGGCAGATGACCGTGCTGATCGAGTGCGAATCGGCGCTCAGATATATCATCGGTCCCATGGGGGCCGGACCATCCTCGATCACTCGCGCAACCGTGACGATCGGCGCCTCCTCGGCGCTGCGCTCCACCGCATGGTGCCGCCCCGGCAGCGGCTTGCCGAACTCTTTCAGCGCGGCGGATTCGAGGCTTCGCGAAACGAAGATCAACTCTGCCCCTGAGCGGTCCGCGAGCGCTTCCCAAATCGCCGGCTGTCCGGCGGGATTGAGAGTTATCCTGACCCCTTGCATCGCCAGGTTCGTATTCGCCGCCGAATCACCGGCTTTTTCGGGGTAGCGCCAAAAGTAAGTAAACCGTGCCAGCGTGTTTCCTCCGATCCACGCAGTGTCAGCCAGCACATACACTGTCGGGCGGGTGACATCGACTTTCGCGTCCTCGGACCATCTCCCGAACGAATCGGGCGGAGCGTGGAGCTTGGAGCTTGGGGCGTGAAAGACGCTTGCGTCCTCATGCCGTTCCGCAGTGCTGCGTTCTTGCGCTGCGCCGGTAGACGCTATCGGCTTCACGCTGTCCGTCCGCGCCTCCTGGAGCACCCAGGGCGCCATTAGGCATGCGAGATCGTTCGGCCTGTCCTCCGCCGGCTTGAACAGGTAAGCTTCCTTAAACTCCACCGTGGCGCGTTCATAGATTGCTTCGGACCGCAGAGCAGGGGAGCCCGACCGAACTTCGCCGGCTGCCGCTCCCCAGAGCCCCAGCCACCAGGCGGCCACGAAGAACGACCCCAAAGCATCTCGTGCCATGCCTCTCATTTCTCAGGTTGTTAACCTCTCTGCGTCTTCATGTAACCCTCCGCTTTGAACCACGCGACGGCGTCCGCCAAGGCCTGGCGGGGGGGCGTCTGCGGCAGCCCCAATTCCCGGATTGCTTTGGCTGGATTGAAAAACATCTTGTACTTGGCCATCCGTACGCCTGCCAGCGGTGCTTTAGGCGGCTTGCCTGTCACCGATGAAACCGCCTCATCCACGCGTGCTGCCGCCAAGGCGAGCCAGTACGGAACGCGACGGCGGGGCGCCGGCACACCGCTGATCTCCTCCAAAATATCGAAGGCTTCTTTCATGGTCCAATTCCCGTCGGTGCTGCCGAGAATATACCGTTGTCCAATTTGTCCCTTCTCCGCCGCCAGGATGTGGCCTGTCGCGACATCCCGCACATGCACCCAGTTTAGCCCTGTGTCGAGGTAGGCGGGCATGGCGCGGTTCAGAAAATCGACGATCACCTTTCCGGTGGGGGTTGGCTTCACATCCCTTGGCCCTACCGGAGCGCTGGGATTGACGATAACGATTGGGAGGCCTTCCCGCGCCAACTCCATCGCCACCTGCTCGGCTTGCCACTTGGAGCGCTTGTAGTGATTGCTGATCTGGCCCTCGGCAAACGGCGTCGCTTCGTCGGACGGTATGACGTCCTGATCCGTCACCTCCGACAGACCGATGCAGCCGACGGTGCTGGTATAGACGATCCTCATGCAGCCCATGCCGCCGGCGGCGCTCAATACGTTGCGAGTTCCTTTAACGTTCGCCTCGTACATCGGCCGGTAGTCCTTCAGCCAAAGATGATAACTTGCCGCGGCATGAAAGCACCACTCGCACCCATAGAGCGCATCCTTGAAGCTGGCGAGATCGGTCACGTCCCCGTCCACGCGTTCGAACTCGACCCCGCGCAGTCCGCGCAAATCACTCCCGGGTCGAAGCAGCGCCTTGACCCGGTGCCCGTGCGCGACCAGTTCGTGGACTAAATTAGCCCCGATAAACCCCGATGCACCGGTAACAAAACAATTCATGGCTGATGGTTATCGATTACTGGCTCTGAACTACCGGTTGTTGGCGACTAGCTAAAGGTGATTGGCTTTTGGCTATGAACCGACGGGCCAGGAACTTTCAACCTCAGCATGGCCCTGAGGCGTCGGCTGCCAGCCTTGCCCGTTCTCTCTCTTTACGAGATCCAGGCGCATGAGGAAACAAAATTCTCACGCAACCGGGTGGCACGGCCGCCGCAGTTCTGGCCTGCGCTTACGACCTTGACTTCTCCCCTGGACTTGGAAACAATCCATCCTGTCGTATGCCGGAAAAAAGCAGTGCTAAAAGCAAGAAACTGACCCGAAAGGAAATCCGCGAGCTGGAGATAAAGATCAGCTTTCTGGAAGGAATCGTCCGCCGCGACGCTCGATACATCGAGGCGCTGCAACTGCTGGGAGATCACTACACGCAGCGCGGCAGTTACGAGCAAAGCCTGCAAATCGACCGCCAGCTTGCGAGGTTGGATCCTCGGAACCCGTTGGTCTTTTACAATCTTGCCTGCAGTTACTCGCTTAACCGCGAGGTCAATCGCGCCGCGGTCGCCCTGCAAAAGGCCCTGAATCTGGGCTATCGGGATTTCAAATGGCTGGCTAGAGATCCGGACCTTCGCCTGCTCCGCAAGGACCCTCTCTACCGTTCCATCGCCGATAAAATCCGGAAGATGAAGGTCAAAATCACCTGACTGCACCTCCGGCCTGCGCTCCTCTGGGACCTATGCAGCGCGTTTAACCATTTTTACTTTATTCGGAAGGATGAACGTCATTCTGCGTGGTCGCGCCCATCACTACCGCACCGTCACCTTTGATGCGGGTGCCAACGCTGTCCTCTTGATCGAACAGCGGCTCCTTCCTCATCACTTTCAGATTGTTGCCGCCGCCGACTTCCGCCAAACGGCTCGCGCCATCAAAGATATGCTCGTGCGGGGCGCCGGGGCTATCGGCGCCACCGCCGCCTACGGCCTGGCCCAAGGCGCGCGCGCCTTCCGCGGGCGCGACGTTTCCAAATTTCTCCATCACGTGGACAGTGTCTATGAGACGCTGGCCGCCGCGCGGCCCACGGCCGTCGATCCTGTCAACGCAATGAACCAGGTCCGCGCGGCGATGCAATGCGGTCAGACCGTCGAGGAACAACAGGCGTTGGCGCTGGCGGCTGCGGAGGAGTTCGCCAACGAAGACGTGCGCCACTGCCGGGAAATCGGCCGCCACGGCGCAAAGCTCATTCGGGACGGCATGAGAGTCCTGACCCACTGCAATGCCGGTTGGCTGGCTTTCGTTGATATCGGCAGCGCTACGGCCCCGCTCTATGCGGCGCAGGTCCAGGGCAAGCGCTTCCACGTCTATTGCGATGAGACGCGTCCCCGATCTCAGGGGGCGACCCTCACCGCCTGGGAGCTCTCGCAGCAAAACGTGTCCCACCAAATCATCGCGGATAACGCCGCGGGGCACCTCATGCAGCGCGGGCAGATCGACCTGGTGATCGTGGGCAGCGATAGAACTTTGGGAAGGACCGGAGAAGTCGCCAACAAGATCGGCACCTACACCAAAGCCGTTCTAGCCAAGCGGCACGGCATTCCCTTCTACGTGGCCATCCCGCTCTCCACGATCGACTGGAACCTCAAACACGGTTTCGATATTCCTATTGAGGAACGAAATGAATCCGAAGTTCTCGGCGCCTGGGGCGTGCCCCTTTCGGTCTCCGGCGGGAAGGGCCGGAGTAACAAATTCCCCTTTCTTTCGGCCTCGGCTTCCTCGCTGGGACGAGAGGCCCCGGCGAAGAGCGCTCGTTCCTCGCTTGCCGCTCCGCGCTCCGGGCTGACGTATGTGCGCGTTGCCGACCCCGGGAGCGGCGCCTTGAATCCCGGCTTCGACGTCACCCCAGCCGAACTTATCACCGGCATTATTACGCCTGCGGGCATTTTCAAGCCGCGCGAGCTCTGGTCGCGCCGCGGTCAACTGGCCGGTCACGATTGACCGGATCTCCGAGCCTCCGCCGGAAGTCTTCCCAGGTCAGATTGGCCTTTGTTGCCTTTTGGTTGTTGTCCGTTGCTGCTGGTCCTTGGTCCCTTGGTCCTGGAAATAACTTGCGTCTGGCTCAAAGTGCACTATTTTCCGCAGCGAGCCCGGTGGCGGGGTAGCCAAGTGGTAAGGCAGGGCTCTGCAAAAGCCTTATGCGTCGGTTCGATTCCGACCCTCGCCTCCAAACTCAATTCCACCCAATAGAATCAGTAGTATTGTGAGTTTTCTCTCCTTCAAGAAGGGTGTACTGCTAACGCAAACTGCCAACGCGACCAAATTCCTCATTGGTGTTCTGGTGTGTTCAAGGCGGTCATAACACGCGAGGTGCAGCCCGAAGTTCAAGGCCCTCGCCATTATGCGAATCGAGTGTGTTCCTAAGGACGCGATTCACCGCCGGCCTAAAGTGGAGGTGAAGGAGCCGAAGCGTGAATAATGCTTGCCATTGCTCCAAAAACACGTCAAAGTCACTGCAGCCCTTGATGTGTTTTTGACTCCCACGACATGGGAATCGTCAGGTGAACCCGGTTCAGTGACGATTTGAGACCCGATCCGCGGGAACGGTTTGGTGAGCGCAGAGCTATCCAGGACAAAACAGAAACTAGATGAGTGCAAAATTATTTGTAGGGAACCTCTCCTTCCAAACAACAGAAAACGACCTGCAAGACGCCTTTGCGGCACATGGCACGGTCGTGGAAACCAACCTGATGATGGATCGCGCCACTGGCCGTCCTCGTGGGTTTGGCTTTGTAACCATGAGCACGCCGGAGGAGGCGCAGAAGGCCATCGATGCCCTGAACGGCAAAGAGTTGGGCGGCCGAGCCCTCACGGTCAATCTGGCAAGACCCCGCGAGGAGCGTCCGGCGGGTGGCGGCGGTTATGGCGGTGGCCGTGGTGGTTCCGGTGGTCGAGATCGCTACTGATTTCAGGATTTGAAGTGGTTTGATCCGGCGGAGGACTGAGTTCCTCCGCCTTTTTATTGGTGGCCCCTGTCCGCCTGGTGATTGTGGAGGTGCCAGTTGGGGAGCCAAAGGCGGGGACGGGGACCACTCCGGCCTTAATGTCTTAATGTCTTAATGTCTTCTTTTTCCATTCCCTCGCATGAATCTCGACTTGCCTTTGTGGGGGTGGTTTGGCCTTCCCGAATTTGACGGGGGTTTTGACTGGGATTGGTGATGCGCCGAAACCTGATTCGGCAAAGTTTCATCAAGGGCCTTCGCGCTCCTTTCTTCGGCCTCTGGAGAATGCGCTGCCATCATATGCAAGGCGAGCGAGAATGGAACCTTGGCTTTGCAAATTGGGCAAACCTTAGGGTCAGAGCGCACTGGTTCGTTCACTTCAGGTAAACGTAAGCGCATTCCCTCGCAACAGCAAGTTGGTCCTTTACAGCCATCAATCCCGCACTTTTCGAGGTAATGAGAGAGCCGGAAACGACCGGTTTCCCTACTCGTCAAATTGGTCACATTCCGGGCGAGCAAAGGGGACGCCGACGGCTAAAAGGAAGGATTCAAAGCCCGTCGAGTCAGGGCTTTAAACCTTTATCTGCCCGGCTTTCCAGGTGCCACCGCTTCAACCATTGAGCGCGATGCTTGATGGTCCAGTCGGTTCGGGCCAGCTCAAACCCAATGTCGTGGCCGGCCCGCTTGGATTCATACCACTTGTGTTTCAATAAGGCTCCGCAAATGGGGTCAAGACCTGTCCGTCCCTGAGCCAGGAAAGGGATAAATTCTTAAAGGAGAGAAGACGATGAGTGCGAATACCGACAAAAAGCAAGTGGCCATTGTCACCGGTGCGTCAAGCGGCCTGGGATTGGGAATAACCCGGGCGCTTCTCGAACACGGATATCGTGTCGTAGCCAATGCGCGCACGATCAGCAAATCAGAGGATCTAAAACCTTCCGCCGACCTCGTTCTCGTTGACGGGGACATTGGCAAAAAGGAGACAGCCATAAAAGTGGCTGACGCAGCCGTGAAACGCTTTGGCCGCATTGATCTTCTCGTCAACAGCGCGGGCATTTATATTCCGAAGCCCTTCACGGAATATACTCCTGAGGATTTTGAAAGGATGATCGGCACCAATGTCGCCGGGTACTTTTTCGTGACGCAGCAGGCGGTTGCGCAGATGCACCTACAGAAGTTCGGCCACATCGTGAGCATTTCAACGGTTTTGGCCGACCAGCCGTTGGCCGGCGCGCACATCGCACTGCCCGTCCTCACCAAGTCCACCATTTCAGCGGTCAGCCGCGCCTTAGCGATGGAATACGCCGCAGACGGCATTCGGTTCAATACGATCTCGCCTGGCGTGGTTGACACACCGATGCACGCGAACGACGACCACGAGGCCTTGAAAAAGCTCCACCCGCTTCCGCGATTGGTTCAAGTCTCGGAAATCGTGGATGCTGTGTTTTATTTGCAATCGGCGCCCATGGTAAACGGCGAGAACATTCGAATCGATGGAGGAGCCCATGCCGGCGCCAAGTGGTAAAACGCCGGTTGCACCCGGTCTGAGCTCGCGCATTAGCGAGCTTGGAATTGTGTTGCCCACGCCTCCGACCCCTCTGGGGGCTTACGTCGAGTCCTCGGACGCCGGGAATCTGCTTTTTCTAAGCGGCATGCTGCCGGTGGTGAATCGAAAGCTCGCCAGTTCTGGCCGTCTGGGCGACAATCTTTCGGTCAGGGAAGGTCAGGAGGCCGCGCGCATCGCTTCGCTCAACGCGCTGGCCGCCGCGCAGCACCATCTCGGCAACCTGGATCGGCTCAAAAAGCTGGTCAAACTGACGGTGCTGATGGCGGCGACGGAGCGGTTTACCGAGCACGTGGCCGTGGCAGACGGGGCGTCATCTCTGTTCGTCCAAATCTTCGGGGAGGAAGCGGGCCACGTTCGTTTGGTGTATGGAGTGCAGAGCTTGCCCATTGGCGCGCCATTGATAGTTGACGTTATTTTTGAAATACAGCCTTAGTACCCTGGAAACTAAGCCAGGTGTTTTATGTGCGAAGGAAGTCAATAATTGGCATGTAGAAGTCAAGAATGGTTATTCCAGGAATCCTCCAAGGTGGTAGTCTGGCATCAAGAACATGAAACTAACCACTCTGGGGGCCATTGGATTTGGAGTGGCCGCGACGATGCGTTTCGCGGTAGCGCAGCCGTCACCCCCCCAGGATTTGCCGATCGCCTCCGGGCCTTTCCGGCCTGATTGGCAATCGCTCATTTCACAATACCAGGTGCCCGAGTGGTTTCGAGACGCCAAGTTCGGCATCTGGGCCCATTGGGGCCCGCAGTGCGAGCCGGAAGCCGGCGACTGGTATGCCCGAGAGATGTACCTGGAGGGCAGCCGGGACTACAAGTTCCATCTGGAACATTACGGTCATCCCTCGAAGGTCGGGTTCAAGGATATCATCCACCAATGGCAGGCGGCGAATTTCAACCCGGGCAAGCTGCTGGCGTTTTACAAGCAATCGGGCGCGAAGTATTTCATGGCCCTGGCCAGTCACCACGACAATTTCGATAACTTCAACTCAAAGTACCAACCCTGGAACTCTGTCGCGCTGGGGCCGAAGAAGGACCTGATTGGAATGTGGGCGGCGGCGGCAAAGAAAAACGGGCTCCGCTTCGCCGTGAGCGTTCACAGCTCCCGTGCCTGGTCGTGGTATGAGCCCGCCCAGGGGGCTGACACGAACGGAGTGCTGGCCGGAGTGCCTTATGATGGGAAGCTGACCAAAGCGGAGGGCAAAGGCCAGTGGTGGGAGGGGCTGGACCCGCAGGACCTGTACGCGCAAAACCACGCGCCGGGCCAAGGGCTCGATTGGGACTGGAATCCCGCCAAAGGCAGCAGCACGCCAGACGCGGCCTACTGCCAGAAGTTCTTCCTGCGCACCCGCCAACTTTGGGATGATTACCAGCCGGACATGATCTACTTCGATGACACCGTCCTGCCGTTCCACGGGGTGAGCGACGACATTGGCTTGCGATTGGCCGCGCACTTCTACAACACGAGCCTCCAGCGGCATGGACATAACGAAGCTGTGATGAACGCCAAAGGGCTCGATGAGCAGCAGCGCCAGGCGCTGGTGTATGACATCGAGCGCGGCAAGGCCGGAGGTATCCTGGCTGAGCCCTGGCAGACCGATACCTGCATCGGCCAGTGGCATTACAACCGGAAAGTTTTCGAGAAACATCAGTACAAGAGCGCGGCGACGGTGGTGCCGATGCTGGCTGACATCGTCAGCAAGAATGGCAACTTGATGTTGAGCGTGCCGTTGCGGCGCGATGGGACGCTGGATGAGGACGAGGTGAAGATCGTCTCTGGCATTGGCGCATGGCTGAAGGTCAATGGAGAGGCGATCTACGCTACCCGGCCTTGGAAAGTGTACGGCGAAGGCCCCTCCACAGTAGTGTCCGAGAAAGGCAGCTTCGGCGGGCAGAACGATACACAGAAACAGCCCTTCACCGCCCAGGATGTGCGCTTCACCCAATCGAAAGACGGCAAGACGCTCTACGCGATTGTGCTGGCGTTCCCCGCCGACGGCAAAGTTACCCTCAAGTCGCTGGCGGAGCACTCCCCCTATTGGGATTGCCGGGTCGGGAGCGTGCGGCTCCTGGGGGCGCGGGGTAAACTGAAATACACTCGCGACCAGGATGGCCTGACCGTCACGCTGCCTGACAAACGGCCGTGCGACATCGCGTTTGCGCTGAAAATCACTCGGGGTTAGCCATCCGTTGAAAAGACCTTGATGGCAAACACGGCGTTTGGGTGATGGTCAATCGGCAGTAAATGCCATGGCATATCGTCCAGACGTCTCCAACCGACTAGCGAGCAGTGCGGAGAAAGCTTTATCTGAAGGAACGTTTTCCGAATAATTGGCGCGATGAATTCCGCAGCTAATCAATCTTTAGGGTCGCAACTGGATTACCAACCGGTGCCGTTGAAGTTTGGCACCAGCGGGCGCCGGGGCCTGGTGGCCGATTTGACGCAGTTGGAAGTTTACCTCAATGCGCTGGCCGAATTGGAGTATCTCCAGGCGCTGCCCAAGAGCGAGGGCGGGATTGGCCCCGGCGACGAGTTCTATTTTGCCTGCGATCTTCGACCCAGTTCCAGCGCCTTGGTTGCCGGCGAAGTTGCGCGCGGCGAGTTGGCCCAGGCTATTGCGCAAGCCATTGCCGACGCCGGGATGAAGCCGGTGTTTCTGGGCCGCATCCCCACACCGGCCCTGGCGCACTACGCCTTCAGCCGGGGCAGGGGAAGCATGATGATCACCGGAAGCCACATTCCCTTTGACCGAAATGGTTACAAGACGAACACCGCCGTTGGGGAACTGCTCAAACGCGACGAAGGTCCGATCCAGGCCCGGGTCGAGCAGGTCCGCGCCCGGCTCCTGGCGCAGCCGGCACAGACATCGCCCTTCGCCGCGCGCGGCCCGCTCGCCGGCATGTTCAAGGATGCGCCTCGGCCATTGCTTCCAGCAGAGGCGGGCGGCGCCGAAACCTACTTGAGGCGCTATTTGGGTTTCTTCTCCAACTCTCCGCTTCGCGGCGTGCGCCTGTTGGTCTATCAACACTCTGCTGTCGGGCGGGATCTGCTGGTGGAGTTGCTGGAGCGCTGCGGCGCGCAGGTCATCGCCGCGGGACGCAGCGAGAGCTTCGTGCCCATTGACACCGAGGCGATAGGCGAGGACCAGCTTCGCACTGTCGAATCGCTCGCGGTGGAGGCTTGGCAGGAGCACGGGCCTGTTGACGCGGTGGTGTCCACCGATGGCGACAGCGATCGCCCCTTGATTCTAGGGGTTGAACCCTGCCGTGAGCCGGCCGGCTCCGTTCCTTGTCAAATTCGTTTTTTCGGCGGCGACGTGGTGGGCATGTTGGTAGCCGAGTATCTGGGCGCGGATGCTGTCGTTGTGCCCATCAGTTGCAACGATGCCGTGGATCGCGGCTCGTTGGGCAAGGTGCTCGAACCCAAGACGCGGATTGGTTCGCCTTACGTTATTGCGGGAATGCAGGCTGCCGCTGCGAAGGGACGCAAGGCGATTTGCGGCTGGGAGGCCAACGGTGGGTTTCTGCTGGGGTCGGATATCACACGGAATGGTCGCACCCTCACGGCCCTCCCGACCCGGGACGCGTTCCTCCCCATCCTGGCCGTGCTGCTGAGCGCCAGGGAGAAGAGGATTTCGCTTTCAGCCCTCTTTGAGCGGCTGCCGAAGCGGTTCAGCCAGGCGGCTTTGCTCCGGCGTTTCCCCCGGCCTGCCAGCCAGCGCATTCTGGCGCGCTTTAGCCCGGCGGATGAGAATCTCAAGGAGGTTTCGTTCAGCCGCGGGAAGGTTTCGGGCTGGAATGCCAATGGAGTCGAAATCGTCCTCTCAGAGGCTGGCTTGGCTGTTCTCCAGGGCATTCGCGAGGAACTGGAGCGCTATTTCAATGCACAGCTTGGTTTTGGACGGATTGCGCGCCTGAATTACACGGATGGGGTGCGGATGTATTTCGACAACGGCGACGTGGCTCATGTGCGGCCCTCGGGCAACGCCGACGAACTGAGGATCTACGCCGTGGCCGATGCGCCAGGCCGCGCCGCTCAAATTGCCAAAGCCGGCGTCCTTGAGCCCGACGGCATCTTGCGGTTGCTGGAGCGTGCCACCGGAGACTTTACCCAACCCCGAACCGAAGTGTCGCGAAACCCATGAGCCCGATAAACATCGAATCAAAGACCGGGCCAACCCCGGCAGCGGGTGTCTTCCGTGGCGCGGATGGCAAGAACCTTTTGTTCACCTTCGTCCTCGTCAGTTCGCTATTCCTGTTATGGGGATTCTGCAACGGGATGATCGATGTGATGGACAAGCACTTTCAGCAGGAGTTGAAGTTAAATCTGGCGCAATCCGCTTGGGTGCAGTTTGCCCACTATCTGGGCTATTTTGTGATGGCATTACCGGCAGGGTGGCTGGCGATTCGCTTGGGTTATAAGGGCGGGATTATCGCCGGATTGCTGATGGTGGCGGTTGGCGGGTTCTGGTTCATTCCCGCGACAAAGATTGCGTCGTTTTGGGCATTCTTGGTGGGCGTAGGCTTAATCGCTGCGGGACTGACCTTTTTGGAAACCATCGCCAATCCCTATACGACCGTGCTCGGCGACCAGCGGTATGCCGCCGCGCGCATCAATCTAGCGCAATCCTGCAACGGCATCGGTTGGATTTTCGGCCCTATCGCCGGGGCGAGGTTCTTTTACGGCAAGGATATTGCCGGCAACAGCACCGGCACCCAGACGCTCTGGATCCCCTATGCCGGCGTGGCGGTCGTCGTCGTCATCCTGGCAGTGGTCTTTGCCTTTGCCGACCTGCCCGATATCAAGACCGAGGATGACTATCATTTGGATGAGACGGCACCGGGCACTTCACACTCAATCTGGTCGCATCCTCATTTCGTGTTGGCCGTCGCGGCCCAGTTCCTGTATGTCGCGGCGCAGGCCGGGATTTTCAGCTTTTTCATTAACTACATGACTTCTCAGGTCCCGCCGATTCCTGCCTCATGGAACTCCGGCCTGCTCCGAGGCTGGTTTGAAACCAACCATGCGGGGGGCTTGGCCATCAGCGACCGGGGCGCGGCCAATCTGGCATCGCTGGGGTTCGCTTGCTTTCTGACCGGGCGGTTTAGCGGGGCGGTCCTGCTCAAGGAGTTCTCCGCCCACAAGGTGCTGGGCCTGTATGGCGCGCTCAACGTGGCCGTATGTCTGCTGGTGTTCTGCAAGCTGGGCTGGTTTTCGGTGGCAGGTGTGTTCCTGAGTTACTTTTTCATGTCCATTATGTTTCCGACGATTTTTGCGCTGGGCATCTTTGGTTTGGGCTTGCGAGCCAAAAGGGCTTCGGCGTTCATCGTGATGGCGATTATGGGCGGTGCGGTCCTGCCGAAGCTCATGGGTTACATCGCCGACAAGACCGATATCTCTCGAGGCTTCATCGTGCCTCTGGTCTGCTTCGCGTTCGTCAGCTTTTATGGATTCAGTTGGCCAAAGCTCAGCGGCGCGGAGGGCGTACGCGGGCTGCGCACCTCGGGTGGGCATTGACTGTCTCTTGTCGGTGGAATCTGCACTGGACAAATCGATTTACGGCACGATGTTTTAGAAAGATGGGATAGGGATGTGAGTTAACGTTAGAGGATCTCGGCCATGAGAGAAGAACACCACAATCGGCGCGTTGCCGGAGGTGGCACGTTCGGGCGCCTGGCAGTTGTCCTGGTGGGGGGGCTTGTGGTTGTAGCCATCGTCTTTTGGCAGACCCGCAGGGCACAGTTGGCCGGATTCCGGCTGGAATTTGAGAGCGCCGCCGCGTCCCGCACCGCTCTCATCAGGCAAGAAACGGACAAATCGCTCCTGGCAATCAAGTCGCTGGGCTGGTTCGTCGACAGCACCGGGACAGCCGATGGCAAGACGTTTAAGGCTTTTGCTACCGCCTGTCTGCCGGAGCGGAAGGAACTCCAGGCGCTCTCGTGGGATCCGCGCGTGCCGGTGGCCGAACGCGCCGGCTTCGAGCAGAGCGCCCCAGAGGAAGGCCGTGCCCAACTTCGCATCACGGAGCACAACGCGAACGGGCGTTTGGTTCCGGCCCAGAAGCGTGGTGTTTACTATCCGGTCCTCTACATCGAACCCCGTCGGAGCAACGAAGCGGCGGTAGGCTTCGATGTTGGTTCGGACGCGGTCCGTCTGGCGGCTCTGGAGCGGGCGCGCGACACCGGCGAGCCGGCGGTGACCGAACCGATCCAGTTGGTGCAGCAAGAGGGCCAGGAAGCGGGCTTCCTGATTTTTGTGGCGGTTTACCAGCAAGGGAGCCGGCCGGAGACGGTTCAGGAACGGAGAGCGGCCCTAAAGGGGTTTGCCGTGGGAGTTTATAACGCCGGAACGGTGGTCTCGGCGGCGCTGGGGGGGGTGGAACCGATGGGGATTTCGCTCACTTTCCTCGACCGCTCGGCTCCGCCCGACCGCCAACTGATGGGTCGCTGGGATGGTTTGTTTACAGCAGGCCGTTCCTGGAAGAGCCTCCTTTTTCCAGCTCCCCCCACATCAATACGCACCTTCGCCTTTGCCGGCCGGCAGTGGAGCGTGGAGGCGCTGGCCGGCCCGGCTTACATGGAGCGGCACTGTCCGATCTCCTACTGGCTGGTGTTGCCTGCCGGCCTTTTCGTGGGGTTGCTGGCGACACTCTATGTGTGGGCGCTCCTCTCGAGCCGTGAGCGGATGGAGCAACTGGTTACTAAACGCACTGCCCAATTGTGCCAGACTCAGGAAATGCTCCGCACGGTGCTCGACGCCATCCCGGTGCGGGTGTTGTGGAAAGACCGGGATTCGGTTTACCTCGGCTGCAACCGCCGCTTTGCCAAGGACGCCGGGCTGAGTTCCGGCGAAGAGATTGCCGGCAAGACCGATTTCGACCTTCCCTGGAAGCAAAACGCCGAGTTCCTCCGCGGGCTGGATCGGCGGGTCATCGAGTCGGGACAGCCGATGCTGGATTTTGAGCAGTCCCGCACCACGAGCGATGGCCGGGTTCTGACCCTGCGCCAGAGCAAGCTGCCGCTGCGCGATGCCAATGGCGGCATTATCGGCGTGCTCTCCATCTATCAGGATATTACGGAGCGGAAGCAGGCCGAAGAAACACTGCGGCAAAGCCGGGAGCAATTACGGCAGCGGGCTGAGGAATTGGAGACCATCATGGACAGCGCTCCGGTGGCGCTCTGGGTTGCCCACGACCCGCTGTGCAACCGCGTCTCGGGCAATCGGATGGCCGGCCGCTTCGACGAGGCCGGTCCTCAGGCAAACTGGTCCGCCAATGTGTCGGGTGCTGTCCGGTGGTTCCGCGACGGCCGCCAACTCCAGCCCGAGGAGTTACCGATGCAGCAAGCGGTACTGAAGAACGCTGAAATTCACAACACGGAGCTGGAACTCCTGCTCCAAACCGGGCAGCGAGTCAGTCTCTTCGGATCGGCCATGCCCCTTCGCGATGCGCAGGGCCGGGTGCGCGGGTGTGTGGGAGCCTTCCTGGACAACACCGATCGAAAGAGGGCCGAGTTTTTGCTCGCGGGAGAAAAGCGTGTTCTGGAATGGATCGCCAACCGCAAGCCGCTGCCGGAAGTTCTGACCGAGATCTGCCGGTTCATCGAGGAGATCGCTCCTGGGATGATGTCGAGCATTCTGTTGCTCGATGCCGATGGAAAGCGGTTGCGGCCCGTCGCCGCCCCGAAACTGCCTAAAGACTGGACCCTGGCCATCACGCCGCTGGCCATTGGGCCGGAGGTGGGCTCATGCGGCGCGGCCGCCTGGGCAAAAGAGCAAGTGGTCGTGTCTGACATCGCCACCGATCCCCGCTGGACCGAGTTTACCGACTTCTGCGCGCTGGCCCTGAAATGCGGTTTGCGGGCTTGTTGGTCAACGCCCATCCTCTCGGCGGATGGCGGCTTATTGGGCACCTTCGCGATGTATTATCAGGAGCCGCGCAGCCCGCTGGCAACGGACCTCGATCTCATCAAGCAGGTCACGCACCTGGCGAGCATTGCCATCGAGCACGATCGGGCCGCGGAGGGCGTGCGGCGCGCCCACAACGAAATGGAACAGCGAGTGCGAGAGCGCACGGCCGAACTGGTGCGCGCCAACGAGCGGCTCGAGGAATTGGACCGGCTCAAGTCGCAGTTCCTGGCGACGATGAGCCACGAACTGCGCACCCCCCTCAACTCCATTATCGGGTTCACCGGCATCCTCCGGCAGGGGTTCGCCGGTCCGGTCAACGAGGAGCAGAAGAAGCAGCTTAACCTGGCCTTTAGCTCGGGCAAGCACCTGCTGTCGCTGATCAACGACCTGTTGGACCTGTCGCGCATTGAGGCGGGCAAGGTGGAGATTGAGCGCGAACCTTTCGACTTTGTTGAAGTCATTGAGGATGTGGTGCAGAACCTCACGCCCATGGCTGCGCAGAAGAACCTCCGTCTGGCCACCGACTTGCCCGGCTCAGCCATTCCGATGGAGGGGGACCGCAAGCGCTCCTATCAGATCTTGCTCAACCTGGCCAACAACGCCGTCAAGTTCACCGACCGGGGCGAGGTGAAAATCTCCGCCCGCGTCGAGGGGGGCCAATTGCGGGTTTGCGTGGCGGACACCGGCATTGGCATCAAGCCGGAGCAAATGGGCATGTTGTTCGAGGCCTTCCGGCAATTGGACGGCACCGCGAAGCGCGTTTATGAAGGCACGGGTTTGGGCTTGCACCTGTGCCGGAAGCTGCTGAGGCTGATGCACGGGGAGATTGGCGTGGAGAGTGAGTTTGGCAAAGGCTCGCGCTTTAGCTTTACGCTGCCGCGGCAGCTTAACGGCGAGCCGATATCTCAGGAAAGAGGGTATGAAGATCTTAACCGTGGATGATAAAGCCGAGAATCTCTATTTGCTCGAAGCCATGCTCCGGGGCGCGGGCTGCGGCTACGAAGTGGTGTCGGCTCGCGACGGCATCGAGGCCCTCGCGAAGCTCGACCAGGAGAAGTTCGACCTGATGATCTCGGACGTTCTGATGCCGCAGATGGATGGCTTCGAGCTTTGCCATCAGGTCAGGCTGCGCGAGGATTTGCGCCACATTCCGTTCATCTTCTACACGGCGACCTATACGGAGGGGAAGGACGAGGAATTGGGCCTGCGCCTGGGGGCTTCGCGTTTCATCATCAAACCGGT